>ERZ824473.1775-NODE-1775-length-28382-cov-5.450454_pt1 | contig 28382 bp, 34 predicted proteins | sample MGYA00519874_ERZ824473 | MGnify/ENA primary metagenome ERZ824473 (study PRJEB31778, sample SAMEA3449151) | human gut metagenome | biome: human gut; feature: human-associated habitat; material: faeces | place: United Kingdom | collected 2010/2012 ... | reverse complement strand
AAAAAACATTGAAAAATGGAGAATTAAAAATTGCCAACGATAGGTTGACACATACGAATAACAAGAGCAAAACCTTAAAGTACTGGAATTTAAAAACAAACCAAACTATTAAAGTAAAAAACGTTTCATCGAAGCGGGACTACAGTTTGACAGGAAATCCAGTTTTCATTAAGCAGAATGGTGAGGTTTTTGGTATCAGCAGCAAGACAATGCAAGTGGTACGGATCGGAGTAGGAGCTGTTAAGTTTAGACATAATGCTTATGGCTTTGCTACACACTATTTCAGCAAAGGAAATCAAAAGAGCAAAATTTATTTTTAATCAAATTCTTTAGTAAAAGGAGTATATCCTTTATCACAGGGACAGCTTTTAAAGCTGTCCCTGTGTGGTGTCATTAGAGATATATTAATGTCGATATTTGTCGAACGATTTTTCTTGACATTCTACATAAAATCGTGTTAATATATAAACATCCTATATCAATAATATTTTATCAATTTATTTAATTATAATCAAAAGAGTACATTTTTATAAAATTTCAAAAATTTATTAAATTCATTTATTAATACAAAATAAAATTCAAAATATCAAAAAATTTCAAAACAAAAATGAAAAATATAATTTAAAGAGGAAAAGAAGACTTGAAAAAAGATAGAAAATAATGTATTATATTACCAGAAATAGAGATCCTAAATTTTCTATGTAAAACCTTTGAAGCAAAGCAAGGAAGGGATGTAATATATGAGAACTAAATACTTTAAGTATATATTTATTATATTTGCAATAGCAATAATGATATTTGCAATAGTAAAAATAAAAAAAGATGAGCAAAAAAAAGAAAATACAACAAATGAAACAAAACAAGAAGAAGTTCAAGAAGTAAAAGAATTAAAATTAGGAATAGCATCATTTGATAGCATAAATCCAATATTAAGTAAAAATAAAAATGTACAAGATGTTTCAAAAATAATTTTTGAGCCATTAATGACATTAACAAAAGACTACAAATTAGAGTCATGTTTAGCAAAAGAATGGGCAAAGCAAAATGAAACAGTATATATAATAAAATTAAGAGATGATAAAAAATGGTCTGATGGGCAAAAATTCACAGCAGATGATGTGAAATTTACAATAGACAGATTGAAAGATTCAGATACAATATATTCAGCAAATGTTGCACATGTAATAACTGTAGAAGTAGTGGATTCTGTAACTGTAAGAATAACTTTAGACCAAGAAGTACCATTTTTTGAATATAATTTAACATTTCCAATATTATCAAGCAATTATTATAGTGATAAAGAGTTCTCAGCAGATATAGTACCAGTAGGAACTGGAATGTATAAAGTAAGTGATGTTCAAGATACAACGTTAATTTTAAGTAAAAATGAATATTATCCTGATGCAGATAAATTAAAATTAGAAAAAATAACAATAACAACGTATTCAAGTGTAGGAGAACTATACAATTCATTTAAAACAGGAAGTGTAGATTTAGTAAGCACCCAAAATAGTAACCTAAAAGAATATATAGGAACAATAGGATATCAAGCAAAAGAGATGAAAGGAAGAGAACATGATTTTATAGCATTTAATACACAAAATGACATGTTATCTCAACTGAATGTTAGAAAAGCCATATGCTATTCAATAGACAAATCAAATATTGTTTCAAGTGTATACTCAGACAAATATTATACTTCAAGTTTTCCATTAGATTATGGAACATGGATATATCAAGAACAAGATGCAAGTGCAGGATATAACTTAGAACAGGCAAAACAAATATTAGTAGATGATGGATGGAGTTATAAAAACAAATATTGGCAAAAAATAGTAAATTATAGAACAAAAAGAATTACACTAAATTTTGTTGTTAAAGCAAGTGACACAAATAAAGTAGCAGTTGCACAAAACATAAAAACACAATTAGAAAACCAAGGATTTAGAATAAATTTAATAAAAGCAAGTGATAGCCAATATCAAAGTTATTTAACAAATAAAAATTATGATATGATTTTATGTAGTATAAATTTATCTGTTAGTCCAGATTTATCAACATTCTTTGGAAGTAACAACTTGGCCAATTATTCAAACGAAGAAGTTACAAACATAATGAATGAAGTGAAAAACTCAACAGATGACGAAAAATTAAAACAAGATTATAAAAGATTAGGAGAAATTTACAAAAGTGAAATGCCATATTTAAGTTTATATAATAATAAATATACAGTTGCATATAGTACAGGACTAGCTGGAACTATAGAACCAAACTGGTTTTATCAATTTTATAATATAAAAGATTGGCATAAATAAAAAATTTTAAAAAATGTATTGACAAAAACAAGTGTTTAGTGATATAAAGTAGATATCAAACAAAAGTTCAATATTTTAAGGAGGAAATAATAATGTCAGAAAATACAGAAAAGAAAAAAGCTCTAGAAGCAGCAATGAGTCAAATAGAAAAACAATTCGGAAAAGGTTCAGTAATGAAACTTGGAGAATTTAAAGCAATGGAAATAGAAGCAATTCCAACAGGAGCATTAAGTCTTGATATGGCTTTAGGTATAGGAGGAGTTCCTAGAGGAAGAATTATAGAAGTATTTGGACCTGAATCATCAGGAAAAACAACACTTGCACTACATGTTGTAGCAGAAGCACAAAAAATGGGTGGAGAAGCAGCATTTATAGATGCAGAACATGCTTTAGATCCAGTATATGCAAAAAAATTAGGTGTAGATATAGATAACTTAATAGTATCACAACCAGATACAGGAGAACAAGCTCTTGAGATAACAGAAAGTTTAATAAGAAGTGGAGCATTAGATGTAATAGTAGTAGACTCTGTTGCAGCATTAGTTCCAAAAGCAGAAATTGATGGAGACATGGGAGATTCTCACATGGGACTTCAAGCAAGATTAATGTCACAAGCATTAAGAAAATTAGCTGGAGCAATTAATAAAACAAAAACAGTACTAATATTTATAAACCAATTAAGAGAAAAAATAGGAGTAATGTTTGGAAATCCAGAAACAACAACAGGTGGTAGAGCATTAAAATTCTATGCATCAGTAAGACTTGATATAAGAAAAATAGAAAATATCAAACAAGATGGTGAAGTTAAAGGAAACAGAGTTAGAGTAAAAGTTATAAAAAACAAAGTTGCACCACCATTCAGAGAAGCTGAATTTGACATAGTTTACGGAGAAGGAATTTCTAAAGCTGGAAATATTCTAGATATGGCTGTAAATATGGACATTATAGAAAAGAGCGGATCATGGTTCAGCTATAATGGAAATAGAATTGGACAAGGTAGAGAAAATGTTAAGAAATACTTAAAAGAAAATCCAGAAATTTTAGCTGACGTTGAACAAAAAGTCAGAGCTAATTTTGCAAAAGCATTCCAAGATAGTTTAGGAGAAGAATTACCAGAAGTTGACGAAGATGGAGAATTTGAAGACGAAGAGTAAAATGGTCAAAAAATATTAAACAAAATTAATTACAAATAATGAAAAATTACTTGAAAAGCATGGAGATTTATGTTAAAATACAAACATAATTTATCTATGCTTTTTTGTATAGATAAATAGTTTTTTCTAAATAATATTTTTTTTCAAGAGTAATTTGTATCATTATAGATTTTGTTCAAATAAATGTTTAAATAATATGTAAAAATATAAATAATTCTTAAAATATTCTATAGGAGGAGGTATGTAATATGGAAAACAATGAACTTTGCGATATATTAAAAGAGAACTTTGCTGAAATAAATAAAAACTTTCAAAAAATAGATGAGAAATTTGAAAAAATAGATGAGAAATTTGAAAGAATAGATGAAAAATTTGAAAAAATAGATGAAAGATTCAATAAAATGGACAAAAGATTTGACGAAATGGATGAAAGATTTAATAAAGTGGATCAAAGACTTAATAAAATGGACAAAAAATTTGACGAAATGGATAAAAAAATCAAAGATGTTAATGAAAAAATGAATGAAGGATTTAGTAAAATGGACAAAGGTTTTGCTGAAGTTAACAACAAATTAGATGTATTAACAAATTCAAATATGGCACAAATTCTTATATCTCAAAATCAAAGCACAAAAGAAATGAATGAAAAATTAGATAAATACATAACTCAAAATGAGACTGAACACAAAAAATTTGATTATGAAATAGCAGAAACAAAAATGAAACTAAAATTTGCTAGATAAAAATATTATTAATAAAAGCATAGATAAATTATATAAAAGATAGGAAGTAATAAATGTATACAATAGAAGAATTTGATAAAGGAAAAACAAAAATATTAAAATATATACTTTACAAAAAAAGAAGTGAAAATGAAGTTAGAAGAAAATTTGAAAAAGAACTAGATGAAAACATGTTAGAAGATATAATAGAATATCTAAAAGAAACAAAATACATAGATGACACTGAATATATAAGAAAGACAGTAAATAACTTCATAATTTTAAAAAATTTATCAATAAAAGAATTAAAATATAAACTACTGGCAAAAGGGTTAAACAAAAATGATATAGAAGATTATATATATGAAAACAAAGAAGAATTAGAAGAATATGAAATAAAATCAATATCAAATATATTTTATAAAAAATCAGCATCAATGGAACAAGATGAAATAAAACAGTATTTGTTAAAAAAAGGATATAAATCAGAAAATATAAATAAAGCAATTGAAGAACAATAAAATATTAAATGAACCTTTTATTTATACTTAAAAATTCAATTATAAAAAACAAGGAGAAAACAATGTCAATATTAACACTAGAAACTAAAAAATATTCAATAAAAATAGATAATTTTGAAGGACCACTAGATTTATTATGTTATTTAATAGACAAAAATAAAATGAATATTTATGATGTAAATTTAACAGAAATAACAAATCAATATATAGAATATTTAAATGCAATGGAAGAAATGAATCTGGAGATTGCAAGTGAATTTATAGTTATGGCATCAACATTATTATACTTAAAATCAAAAAAATTATTACCAAAACAGGAGGAAGAGGAAGAAGAAATAACAGAAGAAGAACTTATAAGAAGAATTATTGAGTATAAAAAGTTTAAAGAAATGAGCAAAGTCTTTAAAGAAAATTATGCAATATTTTCAAATAGATTCTATAAAGGACAAGAAGAAATAAAACTTCCAAAACAAAAATTAGAAAAAGACTATGGACCAGAGAAAATACCTGATATTTATAAATCATTGGTTGAAAGAAATAGTGTTAAAATAAATCAAAATGCAAAAAATATTGAAAAAATTGCTTTAGTAGATAAATATACTGTTGCTGATAAGGTAAAAGAGATGTATAAAATACTTACAAAACAAAAGAAATTTGTATTTAACAAATTATTTTCAATAAAAAAACGTGAAAAACAAGAAGTTGTAACAGCATTTAGTGGATTACTTGAATTATCTAGAAGAAGTAAAGTAGAAACAAGCCAAGAAGAAATTTTTGGAGATATTACAGTTGAAGAAAAGAAAAAAAGAGAAGACGCATCTTAAATAGGCGATATATTAAATTTAATTAAGTTGAAAAAAATTTAATAAAAAGTTTAAATAAATAAAAAAAGGAAAAACTAATAATATTACTTAAAAAGAAGGTGATATATTGGTTTTTCTTTTTATATTTTTGATAATAATAGCTATAATAATAACAATTAAAATAAAAATAGAAATACAAAACCTAAAATTTACAACAAGCGAAAAGCCTCATATAAACAGAAAATATCAAATAAAAATAAAAATATACACATTTGGAATTTTACCAATTATAAATATAAAGCTAAACAATAAAAAAATACAAAAAATATTAAACAACAATAAAATAAAAGAAAAAATTAAACAACAAGAAACAAAAATAATAGAAAACAAAGCAAATATAGACAAAGAATTAATAACATCATTAAAAAATATTCAAACAGAAATAAAAGAAATAAACTTGAAAATATTAATAGGGACAGAAAATGCATCATTAACAGCATTTATAATACCAGCTATAAGTACATTTATAGCAATGTTTTTAAGTAAACAAATAAGACAATATAATGAAAAGCAAGTGTTTTGTGTGGTGCCTGTTTATATAGATAAAAATTTAATAAATGTAGAGTTTTCAGGTATATTTCAAATAAAAATGATACATATTATAAATACAATATGTATCGTAAATAAGAAAAGGAAAGGTGATAAAAATGAGCGAACATCCAATAGAAGGGCTTATGACTACGGCTATGAACAGTATTAAAGACATGATTGATGTTAACACAATAATTGGAGAACCTATAGAAACATCAAATAACATAGTTATAATACCAATATCTAAAGTATCTTTTGGCTTTGCAGCAGGAGGAAGTGAATTTAAAGGAGAAACAATTGATGAATACAAAAAAGTTGAAAAGGAAGAACAAATACAATATAGATTACCATTTGGTGGTGGGTCGGGAGCAGGTGTTACAATAAATCCCGTAGCATTTTTAGTAATTCAATCAAATAATATAAAACTAATGCCAGTAAGCCATTCATCAAGCTTAGATAGACTATTAGACTATGTTCCAGATTTAATGGAAAGAACAAACAATATGATGAATAGAATTGTTAGTAATAAAAAGGAAGAAACAGAAAAAATTTTAAAAGAAATGCAAAAAAGAAATAACAAAGATATTAATAAAGTTGAAAATGAAGTAAAAGATATAAAAAAAGAAGTAGATAACAAAAATATAGAAGAAAACAATCAGGATGATTAGAAAAATATTTACAAAATATCTTAAATAGTGTTTAAACATTATTTGGGGTATTTTTATTTTGTCGAAAACTTCTATAAAATCGACAAAACTTCTATTTTTTTGCTATTGGAAAATATTGGAAAAAGTTTTATAATACATAATATAAAACTTAAGAAAAATTAAAAAAGAGGACAAGATTAAAAATTAAATTTTTTAATAATGTTTATAGCTTTAGAGAGGAATGTGATAAAACATGGAATCAAAATTTTATGAAGAAAAAAAGCTATTAGTTTTTAAAATTACAGATGAAATTGACGATTGCAGTGTACAAAAGATAAGGAGGAGAGCAGATTATGAAATTGAAAGATATATGCCTAGAAAAGTTGTATTTGATTTTGATAGTGTTACTTTCATGGATAGTGCAGGAATAGGACTAATAATAGGAAGATATAAATTTACCAATATGTTAGGGGGAAAATTAGAAGTAGCAAACTTAACACAAAACGTAAAAAAAATATTTGAAATGAGTGGAATTTTAAAATTAATTCCAGTCACAGAATTATAAGGGGGGAAAATCATGAAAGAACAATTTGAAAATGAAATGAAATTAGAATTTCTAAATAAAGGAGCGAATGAAGCATTTGCAAGAATAACAGTTGCAGCATTTGCATCACAATTAGACCCAACAATAGAAGAATTAGCAGACATAAAAACAGCAGTTTCAGAAGCAGTTACAAATTGCATAATTCATGCATATGAAAATAGACAAGGAATAATAAAAATAAATGCACAATTAAAAGGAAACGAAATAATTATACAAATATCAGACAATGGAAAAGGAATAGAAAATGTAGATATAGCAAAAGAGCCATTATATACAACAAAGCCAAATCTAGAAAGATCAGGAATGGGATTTACAATAATGGAAAGTTTTATGGACACAATGAAAGTCGAGTCAATAGTTGGGCTTGGAACAAAAGTTACTTTAACAAAAACAATAAAGAAAAATGAAGAAATTGACGAAAGTCAATTGACATCTATAACAAAAGAATAATAGGGGTAAGTATACATATGTATGAAAATAATATAAATTCAATAAAAAGAGCCCAAGACGGAGACAAATTTGAAATGGACAGACTTATTAGAGAAAATAATGGGCTTATTTGGAGTATAGTAAAAAGATTTATGAACAGAGGATATGAAGTAGAAGATTTATATCAAATTGGATGTATGGGATTTATAAAATCAATAAAAAGATTTGATACAAATTTTGAAGTAAAACTATCAACATACTCAGTACCATACATATTAGGAGAAATAAAAAGATTTATAAGAGACGATGGACCAATTAAAGTAAGCAGAAGTATAAAAGAATTAAATGTAAAAATAAATGAACTTAAAAGACATTATTTATTAAACACTGGTAAAGAAATTACAATAGAACAAATTTGCAAAGAATTAAAAGTACAAAAAGAAGATGTTATAATTGCTATGGAATCAACAAATGCAGTAGAATCCATGGATGCAGCAGCAAATGCGGAAAACAAAGATGGAAAACAAATGACAGTTTTTGAAAAGATATCAACAGGAAAAAATGAAGAAGAACTAATTACTAACAAAATGGTTATAAATCAATTAATCAGTGAATTAAAAGATAGAGAAAAAGAGATAATATTGTTAAGATTTTTTAAAGAAAAAACTCAAACAGAAGTGGCAAAAATACTTGGAATTAGCCAGGTACAAGTTTCTAGAATAGAAAGAAAAATTTTAAATGAAATGAAAACAAAATTGACCTCTGCATAAAAATGGTTACAATTCACTAAGAATAATATATGTGATGTGTGAGCATTATAGTTTGAATATATTTTCGAATGTGACCGAAATAGTTTTACAAATTCTTAAGTAAATACTTTAAAGGTTTCTGTAACCAGGGTTTGTTAAAGGATTTACGTTAGAATTTGTTAGCGTATGTAGGAAAACCGAGAAAAATATGAAAACCATAATGCTCACACATCACATATATTATTCTTAGTTATTGCAATTAAAAATGGAGTGATTACATTGAAAAAAATAATTATATATATAATATCTTTTATTTTTATATGTTTTATAATACCAGCACTTTTAACCAAAAGAACAATACCAGCAAATTCTGAAGAAAAAGAAAATATCAGCCAAGGAAATAAACAAGAAACAAATAAAAATCAAGAAGCAGAAATAGAAAAAACAAATTATAATTACAATCAATATGGAACAATTTCATTATTACACAAAAAAACAGGAGAAATAGAACAAGTAAATCTAGACGACTATTTATGCAATGTTGTATCAGCAGAAATGCCAGCAAGTTATGAAAAAGAAGCATTAAAAGCACAAGCAATAGTTGCAAGAACATATACAATATATAAAATACTAAACAAGAAGCACGAAAATGCAGATATATGCGATGATTCAACATGTTGTCAAGCTTGGATATCAAAAGAAGACAGATTATCAAAATGGGAAGAAAGTCAAAGAGAAAGTAATTGGAACAAAATATGTGAATGTGTAAAAGAGACGCAAGGAAAAATTGTAACATATGAGAATAAGCCAATAGATGCATTTTTCCATTCAAATAGTGGAGGAATAACAGAATTACCAGTAAATGTATGGGGAGGTACAGGATATCCATACTTGCAAAGTGTAGAAACGTCAGGAGAAGAAGCTTACACACAATATTCTTCAGAAGTTACATTAACCAAAGACCAATTATTAAATAAATTAAAAGAAAAATATGAGGATATAGCAATAGATTTTTCTAATAGTGATGATATTAAAATCATGGAATACACAGAAGGCACAAGGGTAAAAACAATAAAATTTGGAAATCATGAACTATCAGGAGTAGAAACAAGAACACTATTAGGATTAAAATCAACTAACTTTGAAGTGAAAATAGATGGAGATAATATAAAATTTTCAGTAAAAGGTTATGGACATGGAGTTGGAATGAGCCAAACTGGAGCAGATAGCATGGCTAAACAAGGAAGTAATGCAGAAGATATTATCAAACATTTTTATACTGGTGTAGAAATTTCAGAAGTTAATAATTTGTAATTACAAATGTATATTTTTATAAAATCCGGAAATAATTGTAATATAAACAAATAATTAAGGAGGATTTTATGAGAAGAGAAATGAAAAAAAATAAAGAAAAAATGAATATTAAAATAATAAAATATTCAGGAATAACAATAGCTATACTTGCAGTAATAGTATTTGGAATTTTAATATATAGTAAGAAATTAAATAATGATGTAAAAGAAGGAACATTGATGAGTGAACAACTATCAAGTATATTAAACAATACAAATACATCAAGTGGCGCTCAAAATACAGAAAGTGCCAGTACAGAAATAGGAAAAAGTGTAAATGAAATGTCAAATGAATTAAAACAAAATAATAAAAACAATACAACAGTAAATAATACAAGTGTAAATAACACAACATCAAAGACTTCAGAATCAAATAATGTTTTAACAACAAATAAAATAAATACAAACAATACAACAAGTCAAACAAATAGTAAAGTGGAAGAAAAAACAGAAAACAAAAATGTTGAATTAAGTTTTTCAAAGCCTGTTGAAGGAGATATTGTAAGAGATTTTGCTGTTGATAATTTAATATATTCAAATACATTACAAGAATGGACAACTCATACAGGAATAGACATCAAAGCAGATAAAACAACAGTAGTAAAATCAGCAGAAGCAGGAACAGTAAAAACAATAAAAAATGACCCTAGATATGGTTTAACAATAATAATAGAACATGAAAATGGATTCCAAACAGTTTATTCAAATTTATTAACATCAGAATTTGTTGTTGAAGGAGAAAAAGTAGAAAAAGGACAATCACTAGGAACAGTGGGTAATACAGCAGCATTTGAAGTAGCAGATGAGCCACATTTACATTTTGAAATTTTAAAAGATTCAGCACAAGTTGACCCTAATATATATTTAAAATAAAATAATTCATAAAAACAGAAAATTCATATATTTGGATTTTCTGTTTTTTAGAAATTACCCTGAAAATTGTGCAAAATCACTTGACAGTTTACAATAATAAAGATAAAATAGAATAGGTAAGAAAAAAATATATTAAAAGAAATAAAACATATATATTTGATTCGAACATTGAAAATTTAATAAGAAAGAGGTGTAGATTCATGAATATAGGAATCATTATCGCCGCTGTCTTAATCTCACTTGCAATAGGAGTACTATTAGGAATTGTATACAGAAAAAAAGTAGCAGAATCTAAAATAAATAGTGCTGAAGAAGAATCTAAAAAAATAGTAAGTATGGCAAAAATAGAAGCAGAAAACCTTAAAAAAGCCAAAATAATTGAGGCAAAAGAGGAAATTGTAAACAGTAGAAATGAATTAGATCAAGAGATTAAAGAAAGAAGAGGCGAAGTACAAAGACAAGAAACAAGACTTATTCAAAAAGAAGAAAATTTAGAAAGACGTGCAGAAAACTATGAAAGAAAAGAAGAAAACTTAAACAAAAAAGAAAAAGAAATAGAAGAAGAAAGACAAAAAATAGAAGAATTGCATAGTCAAGAACTAAAAGAACTTCAAAGAATAGCATCATTATCAAAAGAAGATGCCAAAAATATACTTTTAAAGGAAGTAGAAAAAGACATTGTTGCAGAAAAAGCCGCAATAATAAGAGAAGCAAATCAAAAGGCAAAAGATGATGTAAAGAAAAACGCCAAAGAATTGTTAACATATGCAGTTCAAAAATGTGCAGCAGACCACTCTCAAGAAACTACAGTATCAATTGTAGCACTTCCAAGTGACGAAATGAAAGGAAGAATAATTGGTAGAGAAGGTAGAAACATAAAAGCCTTAGAAACATTAACAGGAGTAGACCTAATAATAGATGATACACCAGAAGCAGTAGTTCTATCAGGATTTGACCCATTAAGAAGAGAAGTTGCAAAAATAGCTTTAGAGAAATTAATTGAAGATGGAAGAATACATCCAGCAAAAATAGAAGAAGTAGTAGAAAAAGCAAAACAAGAACTAGAAGAAACAATAAAAGAAGAAGGAGAAAGAGCTGTCCTAGAAACTGGAGTAATTGGATTACATCCAGACATAGTAAAATTAATTGGAAAATTAAAATATAGGACAAGTTATGGACAAAATGTATTAAATCATTCAATAGAAGTTTCAAACTTAGCAAGAATAATGGCAGAAGAATTAGGATTAGATGCAAAACTTGCAAGAAGAGCAGGACTATTACATGATATAGGAAAAGCATTAGACCATGATATGGAAGGAACACACGTAGAAATAGGTGTTGAAATACTTAAAAAATACAAAGAAAATCCATTAGTAATAAATGCGGTTGAAGCACATCATGAAGATGTAGAACCACAAACACTAGAAGCAGTTTTAATTCAAGCAGCCGATGCAATAAGTGCATCAAGACCAGGTGCTAGAAGAGAAACACTAGAAGCATATATCAAAAGATTACAAAATCTTGAAGAAATTGCAGATTCATTTGATGGAGTTGAAAAATCATTTGCAATCCAAGCAGGTCGTGAAGTTAGAATTATTGTAAAACCAGATAAAATCAATGATGACCAAATGACAATTTTAGCTAGAGATGTAGCTAAAAAAGTTGAAAATGAAATGGATTATCCAGGTCAAATAAAAGTTAATGTTATTAGAGAGACAAGAACTGTTGATTTCGCAAGATAAAATAAAAAGAGTTGTGATAAAAATCACAGCTCTTTTTGCTTTTGGTACATAAAATTTTTAGTTAATTATTATATAATGTGCTTTTGAAATTACATTACTACAGAAAAATATTATATTGTTAATTTAACTTACATTTATTGGAAATAAGAGACTTGAAAAAAACAAGAATATATAGTATTATATATAAAGCTTAGAATATTAAAAGAAAGAAGGAATTAAAATGAAAGTTTTAGCAGTTGGAGACATAGTAGGATCAGCGGGAATTAATGAATTAAAACTAAGATTAAAAGAAATAAAAGAAAAAGAAAACATAGACTTTACAATAGTAAATGGTGAAAACTCAGCAGAAGGAATGGGAATAACAGAAAAAAATTTTAACGACATAATTTCACAAGGAGTAGATTGTGTGACAATGGGAAACCATACATGGGGAAAAAAAGACATATTTAAATTTATAGATAACCCTAAAATTATCAGACCAGCAAACTATCCAGAAGGAGTTGTTGGAAAAGGCTACAACATATATGAATGCAAAGGAAAGAAAATAGCGGTTATAAATATAATTGGAAGAGTCGATATAAATATATTAACAGAAAATCCATTTTTAAAAGCAAAAAAAATAATAGAAAAAATTCAAAATCAAGTAGACATGATATTTATAGACTTCCATGCAGAAGCAACAGCAGAAAAGATAGCGCTTGGATATTATTTAGATGGAAAAGCTACAGCTATATTTGGTACACACACACATGTACAAACAGCAGATGAAAAAATCTTACCAAATGGAACAGCATATATAACTGATATAGGAATGACAGGTCCAAAATATTCCGTAATAGGAATGGATATAAAAGCATCTATAAAAAGATTTGAAACAACATTACCAGAAAGATATAAAATAGCAGATGGAAAATGCATTTTAAATGCTGTAATATTTGAAATTGATGATAATACATCAAAAGTAACAAACATAAAAAGAATCTATATGGAATAAATTTGTATAAAAACTTAATAATTAGCAGATATTTTTAAAATTAATTTAATAATGTCGAAAAAACGAATTTATTGCGATGAAAACTTGAAAAAATTTCCAGAAAACTATTTACAATTTTTTCCAGAAGATATAAAATATCATCATAAAAGTTGCAACAAAAAAATAAATTATAATTAGGAGGCAAAAGAAAATGGAAATTTTAAAAATTTCATCAAAATCAAACCCTAATTCAGTAGCAGGAGCAATAGCTGGATTAGTTAAAGAATCAAACAAAGCAGAAATGCAAGCAATTGGAGCAGGAGCATTAAATCAAGCTGTAAAAGCAGTAGCAATAGCAAGAGGATTTGTAGCACCATCAGGAGTTGATTTAGTATGTATACCAGCTTTTGCAGAAGTAGAAGTAGAGGGAGAAGATAGAACAGGAATAAAGCTTATTGTTGAATCAAGAGCTTAATATAGAAAGAAAAGATATTTTGCAATGGGCAAGATATCTTTTTTTAAATTATAATTTATATTATCTAATAACAATAAAAAATTAATCTTGACAATTTCTAATGATTGTGTAAAAATAAATAAAGAAAAATAGGATTTGCCATTTAAAATTTTTCAAAATTTGTGATGGAAATGGAATAGCAAAGCAATTCACGATTTGACAAACAAAATTTGAAAAAATTTTGGATTGCAATGAACGAGTGAAGCGAGAGAAAGGAAGAAAAAAATGGAAAAAATAAGAGGATTTGAGGTAGCAAAAGGATTTGAAGATAAAGGAATAAACCTACCAGTTAGAAAAACAAAATATTCAGCAGGATATGACATAGAAGCAGCAGAAGATGTAACAATACCAAGCTTTAAAAAAGGAATGGCACCAACATTAATAAAAACAGGAATAAAAGCATATATGCAAGATGATGAAGTATTAATGTTATATAACAGAAGTTCAAACCCAAAGAAAAAAGGATTAATATTAGCCAATAGTGTAGGAGTAATAGATAAAGACTATTATGGAAATTCAGACAATGACGGACATATAATGTTTGCATTTTATAATATAAAAGAAGAAGACATAACAATAAAAAAAGGTGAAGCAATAGGACAAGGAGTATTTCAAAAGTACTTTGTAACAGACAATGATATAGCAGAAGGAGAAAGACTAGGAGGATTTGGATCAACATCAAAATAGAAAATGTTGGTTTTGAATGATTAGTCAAAGAATAAAAATATAAAAAAATTTTTACCTTGAAACAACAAGGATTGAAGGTAAAATTACATAAAAAGTCAAAATAAAAGCTTTGACTTTTTTCTTTTTTTGTAGTATAATAAATATGGTTAAAAAATCCAATAAAGTTATCTCATATAGACATAACTTTATAATATTTTTTTGCTGAAAAAAGTGTTTAACAAAATGAAAGGAGTTGACTTACATGTTCAATGTAGGAGACAAAATAGTATACCCAATGCATGGAGCAGGGACAATAGATTCAATAGAAGAAAAAGATATTTTAGGAGAAAAACAATCATATTATATATTAAAAATGCCAAGCAATGTAAAGGTAATGATACCAACAGCTAAAGCCGAAGAGGTTGGAGTAAGAAATATAATAGACAAACAATCAGCAGAAAAAGTATTTACAGTACTTAGTCAAGATGAAACAGAAATGGAAAAAAACTGGAACAAAAGATATAGAGATAACATGGATAAAATGAAAAGTGGAGATATCTACGAAGTAGCAGATGTAGTTAGAAACTTAAGCTTTAAACAAAAAGAAAAAGGTCTATCTACAGGTGAAAAGAAAATGCTTAATAATGCTAAACAAATATTAGTAAGTGAGCTTGTTTTAGCAGAACATGCAAATCAAGAAGAAGTTGAAGAACAAATAGAAAATAAAATTAATACATCTTTTATGACTTTTAGAGCAGAAGGTGTTGAACAACAAAGCATTGTTAATAAATTTATTCCATTTGATAGCAATGATGGAACAACAAATGCTTAATATATAGAAATTAATAGTTTTTAATTCAGAAGAAGCGGAAGTTTTTGCTGAAAACATACGTAACTTCTGAATTTATTAATTGCTAATATAATATTTAAAAATTTTTTTTATTTTTTTTGAAAAATATATTGACAAATTTTTTATATAATATTATAATATCAATTGTCGTTAGGACAGCCAGTTCAAATATAAATGCAGATGTGGCGGAACTGGTAGACGCACAGGACTTAAAATCCTGCGGTTGAATAAACCGTGCCGGTTCGATTCCGGCCATCTGCACCAACGACGTATCTGTTCGAACTAAATTGAACAGAATTGATACAGAAATCAATCAGAAAATAAAATCTGGTTGATTTTTTGTTGCCTAAAAACAATAGAAAAATCATCCAAACGAAAGGATGGTGCTAAAAATGAAGATAATTAAACAAGAACTACTTCAAAAATAGATGATAGATTTATTTTGTAAAAATAAATTTAATCAGATGTTTTTGTATTCAATTTACCAATTAAGGTAAATTGAATTAGCCTCGCAGAGCCCCCGAGTTATGATAGTATGCCATAACTCATAGGGGGTTAGGACTTATGGCAAAGCCAAAGTCCTATGCTACGAAGAAAATTCAAAGGAGGTGCTTTTATGGAACAAGAATTGGCATATTCTTTTCACTTGGGTAGTGATAAAAACAAAAGTAAATTAGCAAGGAAAGTTGCAAAAGGAAATTTATCTGGCACTACTTCTCTATCTAATAATGCAATTCAAAATGCAAAAGATTTATCAGATGTTAATAAACACAATTTAAGGGATTATGAATAATCAAAGAGAGTTAATTATAACAATTTATGGAACAAATGATATTATGAATGATGTTAAGCAAGTATATTTAGATGAGTTTGAAGAAGCAAGACTAGAATATAATAACAATCAAACTCGTGAAGATAGAAAAATTGAAGATTATTTCAAAAAAGTATGCAACTCACAGAATGATATTGCTTGTGAGATTATAATATAACTTGGAGATATGGAATTTTGGAATGATAAAGAATATAGATTTAAAATGGTTGATGTATATAATGAATAGATAAAAGACTTAATTAAAATTGTACCAGACTTTAAGATAGCAAATGCAACAATACACTTTGATGAAGTTTCTCCCCATATGCATATTGTAGGTGTTCCAGTAGCCACAAATTGTACTAGAGGAATGAAAAAACAAGTAGGAAAAAGTAAATTATTTACAAAAACATCACTAACTGCAATACAAGATAAAATGAGAAATACTTGTATTAAGCAATATAACAAGTTTTATGAGATTAATACACGATTAAAGGAAAAACAAAAAGGCAGAAATCAAGACATCAATGTTAATGATATGGGCAATTATAGAAAAATTAAAAAACAACTAAAACAGAAAGAACAAAAACTCGCAAAAGCTAATAATCAAACAAAACAACTTGATGATACAAGTAAAGATATAAATGAGATATTAAGTAATCTCAAACCTACTAAACTAAACAAAAATAATATGGTTATTTCAAACGAGGATGTCCAGAAAATCAAAAATTATACAAAAAATGTAAAAGATAATGAAATTGGAAGTTTAAAAAAAGAACTATTTGCTAAAGACAAAATTATAGGCAGATTATAAACTGAAAAAGAAAAACTTAAACAAGAATTACAGAAATTCAAAGGCTTTTAGTATAGTATTATGAACCATTTTCATAAACGAATTTGCTATGACAAGGATAATAATTATAAAATTGTTAGTAATGACCTATATAAGAACGGAATATTTGACAACAACGATAATGAAATTGCAAATAATATTGCTAGAAAAATAACAATCCCAGAAGAAAACAAGCAAACTAAGAATAAAAAGAGAAATAACGATACTAGATTTTAAAGGAGGAAAAAAACTATGGAAGAAAATAAAGTTGAAAATGTAATAAATATAATTAAAGGTATGTATATAAAAGATAAATTAAGATTAGGAATATGCTTAACTACAAGTGATTGGGCTAATATTTTATATAATAAAACTGAGATTTATGAAAAGTTTGATACTATGCTAAAAGAAGTTGATGAAGAATATAGAACTACTTTAATAAATTTTGCTAAATATAAACTTGTAATGTTTACAATGGCAAAAATTATGAAAATGACAAAAGAAGAACGAAATAAAGTTGCTTTATACTTGTTTAATTGTGCATAAAAAGGACTTGTCCCAAGCATCAACTGCTTGGGACAATACGATTCATTATTGTTCCTCTTTTAATTCAAGGAACCAGCGATAAAGTTTTTCTTTGGCTTCGAGGTCTGCTATCCATTCCTTGAATTTTTTGGGTGATTTAGTGCGATATACAACAACTACAGTCCATCTATCAAGATTCTTATTTGTTAATAGCCGCTCTTCAAGAGTCTTCAAACAAAAATCAGCTACATCTTGATCGATTATCCGATCTGCTTGCCAAATAAATGGCCAGTCATTACAATCGTGACGTGGATATAATCGCATACACTCCATCTTAAATTCTTCTGGAAATAATAGTTCACATTTGCCATCAGAGTATTTTTTGCAAATCATATAATAGTCCTCCTATAAAATAATTTTATTTTACTTAGTAGTCTAATTAGAATGAAAAATAGAATTTAACTACCACATAAGTTAATTATACAATATTTTACATAAAAAATCAAATTTGATTTGTGCTTAAAATAATGATATAATTCATAAAAAAATTTTGAGAAATTATTAGGAGCAATAAATGAAGGAATATTTTTACAAAAAAGAGTATAAATATATGTATTTAAGTATATTTTTTTATAATTTTGCAAATGCTTTAAGCGAAACATTTGGAACAGTTATGCTTTATAAAGCAGGCTTGCCCATATATTTAATATTATTAATATATGGTATAAGATTTCTTATCATGGGTCTGATAACACCATTATTCGTAACAATATCAAGCAAAATAGGGATTGCAAAATGTATACTAATTTCAAATTTATTTAATATTATATATGCTTATTATATATTAGTTAATCAGAATTTATCAGCAAATATTATTATATTTGTAATAGTACTGGGATTAAATGGTCTATCTAATCCATCATCTGATGCATTATCTAGTAAATATGTAGAAAGTGAACATAGAGGGAGATTTAATAGTTTCTATAGTATAAGTAAAATATTAGGAACAGTTTTAGCAAGCTGTTTAGTGGCTTGGGGAGTAATAAGTAATAAAACATTAATTTTATTTGTTGTAATTACAGTTTTCTTTTTATTACAATATCTTGCAATATTAAAAATAGATTACAAACCAGAAAAAAAATCAAGTGCTTTCAAATCTAGTATGAAATACTTAATACATAGTAAGAGTAAATATAAGATTATATATGCACTAAGAACTAATCATATAATAGAAAGGCAATTTGTTCCTTTGTATTTATACTTATTATTACAAGATTTTAAAACATTTTCAGTAGTTACTATAGGATCACTATTATTTCAAGTTATAACGATTATTTTAATAGGAAAATATACTGATAAAGACATAAAAAAATCAAATAATTTAGTTACAATAATAAAATCTAGTATTACACTAATATACCTATTTGTGAAAGATAAATTTATAATATCTATAAATAAAGCAGTTAGTGATAATGTTTCAAAAGTTTATGAAACATCAATACAGACTTCAATACAAAATATTATTAAAGAATCAAAAGAAGATAATGAATTGTTATCAGCAGTTGGACAAATGAGTTTATGTTTTACAGAAGTTTTTGTATTTGCATTATTGGCTTTTATAGCAAAATTTGTTGGAGAAAATGTTTTTTATGTGATATTTATATTATCAATAGTCTCTACGATTATTATAAACATTGATATAAAATCAGAAAATAAGAAACATCTATAAAGCTTTTTGAAAACTTTGTTGCAATTTATAAAAAATATGATATACTTTAATAAATTGATTGATATTTGTATCAATCGTCAAGAAAACCAAAAAGTTGTAGATAACTACTTCGTTGGCACCATTAGATTTATCAATGCTTTCAAAGTTTTTGATAAGTCTATTTTTTTATTAAAAAATACTATCAGTATACAAAAATATTTATTTTTGATTTAAAGTGACATAGGAGATATTTATGAAAAATATTTGGAAGAAGAGATAATGAATAATATAGAAATTAAACAAATTACTAAAATAGATGATGATACTTTAGCTACAATTACAAAATGGATGCATAATTGGTGGAGAAGAGAAGATGGATATACATTTGAAGAAGTAAAATGTTTTATGAAACATAGCTTACAAAAACATAAATTACCACAAACTTATGGAATATTTGTAGATAATAAAATAGTTGGAATATATCAATTTGCTTATGAAGATCTGAGTATTAGACCAGATATATATCCTTGGTTAGCAAATGTATATATAGATGAGGCATACCGAAATAAAGGGCTTGGTAGAAAAATGTTAGAAACAGTAAGAGAAAATGCAAAGAAAAATTTAGATTTTAATGAAATATATTTATATACAAAACATCATGGACTATATGAAAAGTTTGGCTGGAAGTATGTTTCAGATTTTGATACTTATAGAAAAATCCCTAGAATACAAGGCTTATATAAATTAGATCTTTTAATCCGCTAATAATTGCTTCTATTGAAGATTTATTCTTTTCAACAGTAAAAGCAGTAGATGGAATGATTTTAACATCTACACAAGAAACTTTACAAACACAATTTTTATTTATAAAAACAAACAAAAAAACTTGACTAATTTTACATAAAGTAGTATTATATAGTTTGTACTATAAATATACTGCAAGGAGGAAAAATATGCAGAGAAATAAGCGGACAGGGTTTATAAACTTAGGCGAAAAAAATAGCCAAGTAAAACCGGAGAAACGATATGATGGTTTTGAAGGCATAATTATCAATATTGATAATTATGATGAGAAAAATCAGCAAGTTGCATTAAAAGTTTTGGAGGGAAAATATAATCTTAATAAGGTATATAAAGTGAAAACAATAAACACTTTAATGATTCCTTTAGAAAATTTTTATGTGGAAGAGGTAAAGAAAATGTTATCGAAAGAGGTGGCTACAGCCAAAAATTTCGGCTTTCAAATACCAGAAATAGCTATGTTTAGAGAGGACATGGCTAAACTTCGGTCTAAAAACTTATAAACTCAAAACAGGAATAGCCATGAGAAAATTTCTAAGGCTATTCCTTTTCCATATTATATCAAACAAAAAAGCAATTTTTTTAATATAGTTGACAAAAAAGCAAAAATAAATAATAATATAAAATAGATAAAAAACAAACGGATGGTAAAAAATGAAAAGAAAAAGTAAGTTAATAAGAAATGCAATGATATTCATATTGTTAATAATATTAACATTTTATATAATACTAAAAGATCAAAACACAGGAGAAATGTTTCAAGTCTTAGGAACAGTAAAAATACAATACATATTAATAGCAGTAGTATGTATGTGTATATATGTAATATGTGAAGCAATAAATATAGGCAGAACACTAAAAGCATTAGATGAAAAAACATCATTTCTTAAAAATATAAAATATGCATTAATAGGTTTCTTTTTTAGTGGAATAACACCTGCAGCTAGTGGAGGCCAACCAATGCAAATATACTACATGTATAAAGACAAAATTTCAGTAGCAAATTCAACATTAGCACTCTTAATAAATTTAAGTAGTATGCAGGTAGTAACAATATCACTTGCATTAATAGGCGTAGCAATAAATCACAATATATTAAATACAGCATTAGTATGGTTTTTTGTAATAGGAATATTACTAAATTCAAGTGCACTATCATTATTATTAATAGCTATTTTTTCAAAAAAATTATTGCAAAAATTAATAGACTTTGTAGTAAAAATAATGAAAAAGCTAAAAATAAAAAATGTAGAACAAAAACAAGAAAAAATTCAAGCAGAATTAAGTAAATACAAAAATAGTAGCAATTATATAAAAAATAATAAATTTGTAATATTAAAAATAATAATTACAACATACATTGAATTTTTAGCATTATATAGTGTATCATATTGGATATATTGTTCATTTGGACTAAAAGGAGAAAATATATTAAAGATAATTAGTATACAATCAGTTTTGTATGGAACTGTATCAGGAATACCATCACCAGGAGCAGTTGGAGTAACAGAAGGTGGATTTATAGAAATATTTAAAACAGTATTTCCACAAAATATTATAAACGGAGCAATGATATTAAATAGAGGGATAAATTTTTATTTATTAATTATTGTGAGTGCAATTATAACAATGATTAATGCTATAAAATGCCAAAAAATGGAAGAAAAAAATACTGAAAATAACAATGAAAAAAGTTGAAAAAAGTAAAAAAATAATATATAATATGAAAGATTTTTAAAAATAGGGGAAAAAATATGAATATACTTTTATGTGGAAATGAAAAAGTTTTTGATGGAGCATTAACAGAACTTATTTCAATAACAAATAGAACACAATCAAATATAACATGTTATATATTTACAATGGATTTGTCTAGAGTAAAACCAGAATACAAATCAATCAGTGATAAACAAGTAGACTATTTAGACAAAGTTATAAAAAATAAAAATGCAGAAAATAAAGTAATAAAAGTTGATGTAACAGAAATATATGAAAAAGAATTTGGACACTGCAAAAACGAAAACGCATATTGTACACCATATACATTATTAAGGTTATTAGCAGACTTAGTACCAAATATGCCAGAAAAGCTTCTATATTTAGATATAGATATGATGGCAAATGGAGATATATCAAAATTATATAAAATAGATATCTCAGAATATGAATATGCAGCAGTCAAAGAAAAATATGGTTCAGTAATTTTATACCCAGACTATATAAATGCAGGAATGCTTTTATTAAACATGAAAAAAATAAAAGAAACAGGACTACTAGAAAAAGCAAGAGAATTAATAAAAAATAAAAAGCTATTATTTGCTGACCAAAGTGCAATATATTATTCAACAACAAAAAAATTATTACTACCAAGAATATATAACGAGCAATCAAAATTTAACAAAAAAGATACAGTTATTTGTCATTTTTGCAAAAGACTATTGTGGAAACCATATCCACACACAGAAAATTATAAACAATGGCAAATAGAAGAGGTTCATAAGGTACTAAAATGTTATACATTTGATGAAGATTTAAAAGAATATATAGAATTGAAAAATGAATATGAACAAAAAGAAGGAGAGAAAGTAAATGAATAAAGAAATACCAGTATTTTTTGCAGTAGATAATGGATATATACCATTTTTAGGAGTAGCATTAAAATCATTAATAGACAATACATCAAAAGAAAATAAATATGCAATAAAGATTTTATACACAAGTGTAACAGAAGAAAATAAAAAAAGAATAAAAAAATATGAACAAGAGAATGTAACTATAGAATTTGTTGACTTAAATAAACAATTAAATGAAATAAAAGAAAAATTATATACACGTAATTATTTTTCAAATACAACATATTATAGACTATTCATACCAGAACTATATCCAGAATATGATAAAGTAGTATACATAGATAGTGATACAATATGTTTATCAGACATTGCAAACTTGTATAATATAGACATGGGAGACAATTTAATTGCTGCTGTACCAGACGGAGCTGTACAAGCAATAGATGTATTCAAAGAATATGTAGAAAGAGTAGTTGGAGTTGCAGACTATAACAAATACTTTAATGCAGGTGTTATAGTCATGAACTTAAAAGAATTAAGAGAATATAAATTTGAAGAAAAATTTATATACATGCTAGGAAAAATAAGATTTGAAGTTGCACAAGACCAAGACTATTTAAATAGAATATGTAAAGGAAGAGTTAAAATTATAGATTATGCATGGAACAGAATGCCAATTATGGGAAAGAGAGAAGGTGCAATAAATCTTATTCACTATAATTTAGGTTCAAAACCTTGGTATTTTGATGATATATTATATCAAGAATATTTCTGGAAATGTGCAGAAAAAACAGAATTTTATAATGAAATAAAAGCAATTGGGGCAAAATATACAGATGAAGACAAAGAAAAAGATGATGCTAACAGTGCAAAACTAATCGAATTAGCACAAAAAGAGACAGAATGTGTAGGCGATGATAGAAATAAATAGGAGATAGTTTAATGAAGGCTAAAAAATTATTAACAATTTCAAGAAAAAGCAAACAAGAAGAAAAAGAAGAAATAGAAAAATCACAATATAGACTAGAAGTTTTAAAAAAAATAGAACAATTAGAAAAAGAAGGAAAATTTGATGTTGATGCAGAAGATGATCCACCTACAATAGTATTAACACCAGAAAATATAGACTATTTGAGAAAAAAGATGACAAGTAAATTAAAAAGAGTATTCGCAAATGAAGTAGGAGAAAGGTTTTTAGATAATTTATTAAAAAATAATAAATTAATAATAAAAGAAATAAATGGAATAGAAAATTTAAGCAAAGTATCAACAGGAGCAATAGTAACATGTAATCACTTTAATCCATTTGACTGCTTTACAATTGAAAAAGTGTTTAGAATGTCAGGAAAAATTGAAGAAAAGAGATTATATAAAGTAATAAGGGAAGGAAACTACACAAACTTCCCTGGATTATATGGATTCTTTTTTAGAAACTGCGATACATTACCATTAAGTTCAAACAAAAGAACAATGGTAGAATTTATGAAAGCTGTAGATACATTACTACAAAAAGGAGATTTTATATTAATCTATCCAGAACAAAGTATGTGGTGGAATTATAGAAAGCCAAAGCCACTAAAACATGGTGCATTTAAAATGGCTGCAAGAAATAATGTTCCAGTTATACCAATTTTTATAACAATGCAAGACAGCGATAAAATAGATGGCGAAGGATTTCCAATTCAAGAATATACTGTAAATATAGCGGAACCTATTTATCCAGATGAGAATTTATCACAAAGAGAGAATACTGAAATTATGTTAAATAAAAATTTTGAAGCATGGAAAAAAATATATGAAGACTTCTATGGAATTCCACTTGAATACACAACAGAAGTAAATGAAGAAAATGTAAATGTTTTATAAGAGGTTGGAGAATTTTGATTTTCCAACCAATTTTAAATTTTAAAAAGGACTGAAATTAAAAATGAAGAAACAAAAAATAATTTACTATAATGATGAATTAAATGATGAATTTTCAGGGGCAGAAATTAAGCCTAGAAAAATAGACGAAAATTATAAATATATTCATAAAAACATAATATGGAATATAACAGCATTTTTTTTACAAAACATATTAAGTCTACCAATAAAATATTTATACGCAAATATAAAACTAAAAATAAAATATATTGGAAAAGAAAAATATAAACCATATAAAAAAAAGGGATATTTTATATATGGAAATCATACGCAAGTATTTGCAGATACATTTATAACAAGCAATGGGAATTATCCCAAAAGAAATTATTTTATAGTAAATCCTGAAAATGTATCTATGAAATTCTTAGGAAATACAGTTGAAATGCTTGGAGCAATACCAATACCAGGCAACAAAGGAGCAATGAAAAATTTTCTAGATGTAATAAAATTGAGAATAAAAAAAGGAAATAGTATAACTATTTTCCCAGAAGCACATATTTGGCCATATTATACAAAAATAAGACCATTTAAAACTGTATCATTTAAGTATCCAGTTCAATTAGAAGTTCCAGCATTTTGCGTTACAAATACATATCAATGTTATGATAAAAATAAAGATAAAGTTAGGTTAGTATCATATATTGATGGACCATTTTTTCCAGATAAAGAATGCGGTACAATGAAAGAAAAACAACAAAATTTGAGAGATAAGGTCTATAACCAAATGGTTGAAAGAAGTAAATTGAGTAATATAGAAGTTATTAAATATGTAAAAAAATAGAATTTTAAAATCTCAAAAAATAGTAATAGTATAAAAATATAAAAAAACAAACCGTCGTGGGGACCGTCAAAAAGAGCCGAAAAATTTATTTTTCGTTGCTCTTTTTAGATGGGAGAGGCTTGAATTTTTTATATTTTTATACTATTACTATTTTTATAATGTTTACAAAATTCTTTCACACTACATAAATCACATTTTGGTTTTCTAGCAATACAAGTATTTCTACCATGCCAAACAAATAAATGATTAATATCTTTTAAATATTCTTTAGGAAAAATTTTAATCAAATCTTGTTCAATTTTAACAGGATCAGACTCATTAGAAAGACCAATTAAATTTGAAATTCTTTTTGCATGTGTGTCAACAGCAATTCCTTGAGGATTATTAAAAGCCTCTAGCATAACAACATTTGCAGATTTTCTACCAACACCAGCCAAACTTTGTAAATCATCCATGTTGTCAGGAACAACACCATTAAACTTTTCTAAAACTTGTTTTGCACAAAGTTTTATATTTTTTGCTTTATTTTTATAAAAACCACAAGGGTGAATAAATTCTTCTAATTCTTTTAAATCAATATTTGCAAAATCCTGAATAGTTTTACATCTTTCGAAAAGAGCAGGAGTAGTTTTATTTACTCTTTCATCAGTACATTGTGCAGAAAGCATTACAGCAACAACCATCTGAAATGGCGTTTTAAAATCTAAACTACAAGTTGCATCAGGATATGTTTCTTTTAATATTTCTACAAATTTTATAGCATCACTTTTTTTCATTTTTGTATCCTTTCAATTATAATATAAATATATTATAAAAGGAAAGTTAGAAAAAATCAACATACAATTTAATGGTAATAAAATCCTAATATAAGAGCATTTAAAATTTAATATACATAACAAAGGAACAATAAAAATAAAAAATTAATATAATATATAAAAAAGGAGGTAATAATATGCTTTGTGCACTAAAAAAGACAATAGGAGTTGTTTTAATAGGAATAGGTTTAGGAATTTTATTAGTATTATTGCTTCCGCTTACAGGTTGGCTATTTATAATAGGAGTTGCACTTGCATGTGTAGGATTAATATGGCTTGCTTGTTAAATAAAGGAGGTAGTACATATGACTATAGTTGTAAAAAAAGTTCCAAAGTTTTTGCGAGGATTTGTAAAATTAATTTTTGGAATAAAAGATTAAAAAGGGAAGAATAAAAAGTTGAAATGAACCCCAATTATTAGATAAAACATTTAATAATTGAGGTTTGTTTTATACATAAAACGTATATAAAAAATATATACAATTAGCATACAAAAAACAAGAATTTGTATTGACATATTCACGAATTATGAATATAATTTTAACAAATATACATATTGTGAATTTTACTTTATTTTTACAAAAGAGGAGGTATTGAAAAATAATGTATTAAAAAGAAAAAAGTACAAATAATAAGAAAAAACATTAAAATACAAAGGAGAGAATTTTTTATGAAAAACAAAAATAAAGATAGAGGTATAACACTAGTAGCGCTAGTGATAACAATAATTATATTATTAATATTAGCGACAATATCAATACAATCATTAACAAATACAGGATTGTTTGCAAAAGCTCAAGAAGCTAAGGAAAAGACAAAAAATGCGACTGAAAATCAAGCAAAGACGCTAAATGAATATGAAGATGAATTAAATAAATATATTTCTGGAGATATAAAAACTCCAGTTAAAAAAGTTGCTGATAATATAGATAGCGTATTAAGTACAACAGAAAATACAGAACTAGAAGATGCATATGGAAATAAAATAGTAGTGCCAGCAGGATTTAAAATAGTATCAAATGACACAACAAATAATGCACAAACAGTTGATAAGGGAATAGTAATAGAAGATGCAACTATTGATTCTGAAGGGAAAGTAACAGCAACAAATGGAAGCCAATTTGTATGGGTACCAGTTGGAAAAATATACACAGATGAAAAAAGTACAGATACAAATAAGAAAATAATCACATTAGGAAGATATGATTTTGATGAAACAACAGGAATAGAAAGTGCATATTCTGGAAGTTATATTGAGGAAGATGTAAACGATGCATCAACATTAACAAATTTTGAAAACAAAGCAATAGCCAAAAATATAACAAATTTTAAAAATAGTGTGACAACAAATGGTGGATATTATATAGGAAGATATGAAGCAAGAAAAAGTTCAGGTGGAACAATAACAGAAATAAGAACTGACACAGTATGGAATAATATCACTCAACTAAATGCTGTAACAAAATCACAAAATATGTATAATAACAATAAATTTACAAGTGATTTAATGAATAGTTATGCATGGGATACAACAATAACATTTATACAAAAGTGTACAAATAAGACAAATTATGCAAATCAAGCTAGTTTAAATGATTCATTACTTCAAACAGGAACAACAAGTGACAAACAATGTAACATATATGATATGGCAAGTAATGTAGTAGAATGGACAACAGAAACTTATAATTCTTCTGACTATCCTTGCGTTAGTAGGGGTGGCGAATATTATGATAGTAATTATTATACTAGTAGTCGTGGTGGAAACGCTACTTCAATTATTCGTGATTACTATGGCTTTCGCCCAATTTTATATATAAATGTTTAAAAAATAGAAAAGTACAAATAATAAGTAAAAAAGAGAGAAGATAAAATACAAAGGAGAGAACTTTTTATGCTAAATAAAAATAAATAAAAAGGTATAACACTTGTAGCTTTGGTAATAACAATAGTTATATTATTAATATTAGCAACAATATCAATACAATCATTAACAAATACAGGATTATTCCAAAAAGCAAATGAGGCTAAAGAAAAAACAAAAAATGCAGAAGAAAATCAAGCAAAAACATTAAATGAATATGAAGATGAATTAAATAAATATATTT
>ERZ824473.1770-NODE-1770-length-28425-cov-4.061086_pt1 | contig 28425 bp, 27 predicted proteins | sample MGYA00519874_ERZ824473 | MGnify/ENA primary metagenome ERZ824473 (study PRJEB31778, sample SAMEA3449151) | human gut metagenome | biome: human gut; feature: human-associated habitat; material: faeces | place: United Kingdom | collected 2010/2012 ... | reverse complement strand
CAATTCATCTCACCACCTATAGAGGTGGGAGAATCCTTGCTATTATTTGTTGAAAATCTCCATCCGTAAACTTCCTTTTGAGTCTTCTGGATGGAGATTTCTCTGATTCTGTTATTAATAGCCTCTGTTATTATCAATCATATAAAGCAAGGCATTACAGATACATGCTGCAATATTGCTTCCGCCTTTTCTGCCTCTTGCCACGATATAAGGCACATCCGCCTGCATGATCAGTTCCTTGGACTGTACTACATTTACAAATCCTACCGGTACCCCGATGATCAGTTCCGGATTCAGTTTACCGTCTTCGATCAGTTCATAGAGACGGACCAGTGCGGTCGGAGCATTTCCGATGGCAAAGATCAGTTTTTTTCCCATTGCTGCTGCTTTATCCATGCTGGCTGTGGCTCTTGTGGTTCCGTTTGCCTTCGCTGTGGCTGCCACATCCTCATCTGAGATAAAGCAGAATACTTCTCCGCCGTAACGGGAAAGAACTCTCTTATTGATCCCGGACTCTGCCATGTGTGTATCTGTCACAATGCAGGCTCCCTCTTTGATCGCTGTAATAGCTTTCTGCACTGCATCTTCAGAAAAACAGAGATTCTTTGCATAATCAAAGTCTGCACTTGTGTGAATACAGCGTTTTACGATCAGTTCTGTTCCCGGGATCAGCTTTGTATCTCCAAGTTCCTCTGTAATGATCTCAAAGCTGCGTTTTTCTATATCCATTGGTTTTACATTTTCCAGTTCTACTTTCATTTTCAGCCTCCCCAAATTCGTAATTTATTACCTGTCAGTGAATAACCAGTGTACCAGCCTCAGATTCCCTGCTCCAGTATCTCATAAATTTTCTTCATATCCAGATGCTTTCTGAGTTCTGCTGCCAGAATATCATATTGTGTCTCTTTAAATGCCGCAAAATCAACACCTGTCATCTGCGACACATCGATTCCTTTTTTCTCGCCAAGCGCACGGACAACTGCTTCTGCAACATCCTCTTTATCAAAGACTCCATGTACATAGGTTCCACAGACATTCTTACAGTATGCGCCATCTTCTTTCACGGTCCCTGACACATGATCTTCGATGGATACACAATGTCCGGCATTTTCTTTCAGGACAGTCTCGCCCATATGAATTTCGTACCCTTCCAGCTCTGCACCGGAAAGAGCTGTCAGTTCTCCCTCCAGATTCAGGAATTTTCCTGATACCCTGGTTCTGGTCTTGTTTTCTGCAAAGACCGTATCCATTGGAAGAAGTCCCATTCCCTTGATGGTTCCGCCTGCTTCCACATGATGAGGGTCGCTCAACGATTCTCCCAGCATCTGATAACCGCCACAGATTCCGAAAATAACTTTTCCTCTTGCAGCTTCCTTGAGTACTGCCGCTTCCAGACCATTGGCACGCATCCAGAGAAGATCCTCCATCGTATTCTTGGTTCCCGGCAGGATGATCATATCCGGATTTTTCAGCTCACTGACATGCTGTACATAGCGAAGAGAAACACCCGGAATACTTTCAAACGGATTGAAGTCCGTGAAATTGGAAATCCTCGGTACACGGATCACCGCAATATCGATCAGATCTACTTCCTGTTTTCTGTCAAAACGCTCTGTCAGGCTGTCCTCATCCTCCACCTGAATGTTCAGATATGGTGCCACTCCGACTACCGGAATATGGCTTCTCTTTTCCAGCATTTCCACACCCGGATCAAGGATTGTCTTGTCCCCGCGGAATTTGTTGATGATCAGACCTTTGACCATCTCTCTTTCATCTTCTTCCAGAAGTTCCACAGTACCGATGAGCTGTGCAAATACACCGCCTCTGTCAATATCCCCGACCAGAAGTACCGGTGCCTTTGCCATCTTTGCCATTCCCATGTTTACGATGTCTTCTGTTTTCAGGTTAATCTCAGCAGGGCTTCCTGCGCCTTCGATCACGATGATGTCATTCTCTGCTGCCAGGGCATTGTAGGCTTTCATAATGTCCGGCACGAGTTTCTTTTTGTATTTGAAATAATCTCTGGCACTCATGGTTCCAAGGACTTCCCCGTTTACGATTACCTGAGAACCGACATCATTGGTTGGCTTCAGCAGGATCGGGTTCATTAAGACAGACGGCTTAATCCCTGCCGCTTCCGCCTGCATGACCTGAGCCCTGCCCATTTCCAGACCCTCTTCTGTGATAAAAGAGTTCAGTGCCATATTCTGTGACTTAAAAGGTGCCACTCTGTAGCCATCCTGTTTAAAGATCCTGCACAGACCGGCTGCCAGAAGGCTTTTTCCTGCATTGGACATTGTGCCCTGCACCATAATCGCTTTTGCCATGTTTGATTTCTTCTCCTCTCCTGCATAACTGTTATGTCTATCCTGTCAGACCGATAAGCAAATCTGTTCGCTGCCTGATCCGGTTAAAACGTTCTGTCTATAGCTGACAGCATCTACTCTGATACCTCTTTCAATACCTGTATCAGCTTCTCATTCTGTTCGTGTAACTTTACTGCAACACGGAAATATCCCTTTTCCAGTCCTGGATAGTTGCTGCAGTCGCGAATCAGAATCCCCTTTGGCACACAGCTTTCAAACAGATCCGCCGGACCATGGAAAAAGATATAATTTGCTTCTGACGGATATATCTTCAGTCCAAGCTGCGTCATTTTCTCCTTCATCCATGCAGATTCCCGGAAAATAAGCTGTCTGCCAGTCTCTACATATTCCGTCTCTTTCAGCGCTGCCATTCCTGCCTCCTGTGCCATGGTAGACACATTCCAGGGCTGTGTTGCCGCTTCCATCCGGTCTAACACTTCTCTGTCTGAGCAGAACCCATATCCCAGACGTACCCCCGGGATCGCATAACGCTTGGTAAATGCTTTCAGCAGAAAAAGATTCGGATATTCTGCCAGCTTTCCTTTCAGTGTGTGTGACTCCGGTTCTTTTACAAAATCGAGGAAGCATTCATCTACTACCATAAAAATCCCGGTTTCCGCACATCTTCTGAGTATTTTTTCCAGAAGTTCCTGCTGCATGGTGATTCCCGTCGGATTATTCGGATTGCATAAGAAAATGATATCCGGTTTTTCCTTTTGCAGAATATGCAGATAATTCTCCTTTACGCAGAAGTCCGCTGTTTCCTCCAGATCATATCTGGCAATTTCACATCCCACACTGACCAGTGCCTGTTCATATTCCGCAAAGGTCGGTGCCAGCAGAAGTGCTTTTTTCGGATTCTGCGCTCTGCAAAGGGAAAAAATAAGGTCTGCGGCTCCGTTACCGCAGATCAGATATTCTTTTTGTGTATGTTCATAAGCTGCGATTGCTTCTTTCAGCGGTCCGCAGCCTACCCGTGGATAATCGCTCAGATCATCCACGCTGTCTATGATTGCCTGCTTTACACTCTGCGGTGTTCCCAGTGGGTTACAGTTTGCTGAGAAATCCAGGCAATGGCTGTATTTGTAAACATCACCGCCATGTATATGTTTTGTCATCTGTTTTCTCCTGTCTCATCGGTTCTGATCATTTTAACGCCCCCTGTAACAGCAGGGAGGCGGATACACAGTCGGGCGGATAAAGTATCCACTTCGCCTGCCTATAACCAGAAACGCAATGCAATGCTGATCAGTAAAAATACCACAACACCCAGTATCGCAGTCGCATAAAGCAGGCGGTTGGAGCGTCTGATATCTTCTACTTCCACAGGGCGGATTGCATCTCCGATGGTCGGTTTCTCATAAAGCTTTCCGAAATAATAAGCGTTTCCGGCAAGCTGGATATCCAGCGCACCAGCCATGGCAGCCTCTGTCTGTGCAGAATTCGGACTCGCATGATTTCTTCTGTCTCTGCGGTAGATCTTTGCAGCATTCTTTGTATCCATTTTCACAAACACGGTTGCTGCGACCATCAGCCAGCCGGAAATTCTTGCCGGGATAAAGTTTGCCACATCATCAAGCTTCGCAGCACAGCGGCCGAAGTACAGATATTTATCATTCTTATAACCAAGCATGGAATCCATGGTATTGATGCCTTTATAAAGAAACATCAGCCACACGCCGCCGATTGCCATATAGAACATCGGTGCAATAATTCCATCAGAAGAGTTTTCCGCCACTGTCTCTACTGCTGCTTTTGTTACTCCTTCTTCTGTAAGGGACTGGGTATCACGGCCTACGATCATGGATACCGCATAACGAGCCTCATCCAGTGTGCCGTTTTTTAATCTGTCATATACTTTCATGCTCTCTGTTTTCAGAGATTTGGTCGCCAGAAGCTGGTAACACCAGAAGGTCTCCAGTGCAAATCCCGCCCATACAGAAATCCCATAAAGGAATTTCAGGATCAGATAAGGGATTCCTCCGCTGAGCAGACAGACCAGAATCACCTCCACGATACCTGCTGCCAGTTCCCCGCTGTTGGTCTTTGGAAAAATTTTCCGAAGAATTTTCTCCAGAAATGCGATCAGATTTCCGATCAGGCATACCGGATGATACAGCCATCTGGGATCTCCTATGATCAAATCAAGGATAAAACCTGCTGCAAGGGCAGGTATACTGTAATATATCATAATTGTTTCTACTCCTGCTTCATCTTTCTCATACTTTGCTGCTGCTATGATATTCCTCACATTTCAGCAGAAAAGCCCACGGAACTTCCGGATTTCCATAATAGTACAGATGAGGGTATCCTGCCATCAGGGTTTCCTGACTGTGAATGCAGTCCCAGCCCCGTTTGCTCAGTGGTTTGGCAGCATGGAAATCACTGCCGCAGTTTTCAGAATCAAAATAGTGGAACTCATGCGCCGGAATCTCCCCGATCTCTTCAGCAGCCTGTCCAAATACCGGATGTCCGGCGGTCAGGGTAATGTATCCGAATCTGGTCAGTCTCGGAGTTCTGTAGCATTTTCCGGATATTACACCGCAGGTCTGACGGCTGATTCCATCCATATCTTCCATCTGTTCATGCAGATACATAAAACCTCCGCACTCTGCCATGCAGGGCATTCCGTCTCTGAGTGCCTGCGCAATCTCTGTTTTCATCGATTGATTCTGCTCCAGTGCCTCTCCGTTTAATTCCGGATATCCTCCATAAAAAAGCAGTCCATCCAGATCAGAAGGAAGATGTGCATCATGGATCGGTGAAAAAGGTACCAGCTCTGCTCCCATTTTCCGAAGCAGCCGGAAATTATCCTCATAGAAAAAGCAGAATGCTTCATCCTCTGCCACGCCGATTCTCAGCTTATGTGCTGTCCGAAAGCCAAATGCTTCGTTCTTTGCTGTCAGGGATTCCGGCACATTCAGATCCGGTGCACTCTGAGCCAGTGCAAGGATTCGGTCAATCTCCATTGTTTCTTCCAGAACTGCTGCCAGTTTTTTCAGACGTTCTTTTAAGTCTGAGATTTCTTCCGGCAGTACCAGTCCGAGGTGTCTGCTCTCGATCACACAGTCCTCAACCTTTGGCACATATCCAAGGACTTCTATTCTCAGTTCTTCCTCCACCAGTTTCTTCATTCTGGGATAGAGCATCGGAGACATCTGATTAAAGATCACACCTTTGATATGGCTGTTCTCTTTGTATTCCATAAAGCCCTTGATATAGGCAGCCAGGGAAATACTCATGCCTCTGCTGTTTACGATCAGGATTACCGGAGTGTCTGTCGTATCTGCCAGATCATAGGCACTTGCTTTCGTGGAAATGCCGCCCACACCATCATAAAAGCCCATAACGCCTTCCATCACTGCGATCTCGCAGTCCTGCGCATTTTGTCCAAGGAGATATCTGGTGACATCGGCATCTGTAAAAAAAGTGTCCAAGTTTCTTGATTTCGTTCCGATAACTCTGGAATGAAACATAGGATCGATATAGTCAGGCCCGCATTTAAAAGAGGCCACTTTCATATTTCTGTTTACCAGTGCCTGCAAAAGCCCACAGGTGATCAGTGTCTTACCACTGCCACTGGCTCCTGCTGCAAGAAGTATTCTTGGAATTTTCATCCTTGTTTCTCCTGTTATTTCTTCTCCACATTGCTGTTTCCGGGGTTCTGCAAAGTAATGATATAAATCGGGTTTTCACCCATCATCATATGGTAACGCCCGATTGCTTTCGAACGCGACGCATTAAGCTGAACAATCTCATTTTCCTCAAATCCAAATTCTTTCGCTGTTTCCAGTGCTTCGGAAACTGTCTCCAGTGTGATGCAGTTGACCACAATGCGAACCTGCGGATTCTTTTCGATCAGAAGCTTTACGATTTCTTTCAGATTTCCGGAAGAACCACCGATAAATGCATGGGTTGGTGCCGGGAGGTCTGTCAATGCCTCCGGTGCAAGTCCTTCGATGATTTCCAGATTGTCTGCGGCAAATTTCACTTTATTCTGGCGGATAAGCTCTACTGCATCTTCTTTCTTTTCAACCGCCCAGACTTTACCCTGGTGTGCCCGAAGTGCCATCTCTATGGAAAGAGAGCCTGTTCCTGCTCCTACGTCATAGCAGACAGAATCTTCTGTCAGACACAGTTTGGAAAGAGAGACTGTACGCACTTCTTCTTTTGTCATCGGTGCTTTGCCTCTGATAAATTCTTCGTCTTTGATCCCGTGTGTTTCCAGACGTGTCTGCGCATTTTCATTGACTGCACAGATAACAGCCAGAGGATCACCTTCGTAGTCTGTCAGTTCGCTGGCTGTTTTTGCAAAAATCTTCTCGTTGTCATAAGACAGATTTTCTCCTACATGGAGCATCACATTTCCCATTCCATATTCCACCAGTTTCTTCGCCAGAAGAGCTACACCGTCTGAGGTTCCGAGAATGGCAAATACTTTCTTCTCATTACGAATATGAGAAATAAGATTGCATCCCCTGCCATGGGCGCTGACAATCTTTGCATCATCCCAGGAAAGTCCGATCTTTGACATGAAGTATACAACAGAAGAAATTCCGCACTGGATCCGGATTTCCGGAGTCGCAGTACCCTGACATTGTCTGTTCTGTTGTAAGACATCCAGCAATTTTTTAGCGCCGCTGTAAAATCCCACATCTCCTGACAATACGATTACAATGTTGTCGTATTCCGGATGTGAATCAATATAATTTTTGATCTCCTGGCTTCTGTATTCTATGAATACATCCTGTCCCGGACATTTCACGGAGTCCACCATTCTTCTGGCTCCGATCAGGAGGTCTGCGTGATCCAGGCTGTTTTTGCCCTGTACGGTCAGCATTTCAGGGCTCCCCATTCCGATTCCCAGAAGTGTGATGTGTGGCTGATGTGTCAGCGAAAAATGTTCTGTCAGAAATCGTTTACATTCCTTCACAGACATTCCTTCTTCTTTTAATGGACGTCCGATAATCACCGGAACTGCATCACATTCCAGGGCAGCATCGATCTTATCCTGAAAACCGCCTGCTCTTCCAGTGTCTTTTGTTACCAGATATTTACAGTCATACTGTCTGAGCATTGCCGCATTCAGTTCTCTGGAAAAAGGTCCCTGCATTCCGATCAGATGTTTTCCCTCAAACCCCAGTTCTGCACATGCCTGCATGACATTTGGCAGGGAAAGGACTCTGGCATAGAGACGTTCCTGATAATCTTTCATTCCGGTAAAGCCTGCCAGTTCCTTGCTTCCGGTTGTGAGCAGGATATTTCCCTGTGTCTGATCCAGATATTCTGCTGCTGCCTGAACGCTTTCCACATAGACTGCTTTGTCTTCATGAGTGCCGGATTCCCTCAGAACTCTTTGATAAGGAATCTGTGTTTTTTCACAGGCTGTCCGGATATTTACGGTAACTTCCGCAGCATAAGGATGAGTCGCATCCAGGATCATCTCCGGTTTCTCCTCTGCAAAAACCTGCTCCATGGCAGCTTCGTCCAGTCTTCCTGTCTGCACGGTGAGAAATTCATTTTCTGTCAGGGACTTGCTGCCATATTCCGTAGCCACAAATCCCTTCGTCTCTACCTGATGTTCTGCCAGGAACCTGCAGATTTCATACCCTTCTGTGGTTCCTGCAAAAACAAGAACTTTATACATTCCTATATCCTCTCGGTGTTACCATCTTGTGGTTGATTTCCTTTGTCTGGGAATTTCCGATAAATACGGTGGTAAACATATCTACCTGTGTGTCTCTCAGCTCTTTTAATGTCATGACATGAGCTTCTTCGCCTTCTCTTGCGATATTGGAAACCGTACCGCATATGGTATCCGGTGATTTATATTTCATCATCAGATCACAGGCTTTCTGCAGATAGTCGTGGCGTTTCTTGCTGGACGGATTATAGAGGCATACTACGAAATCCGCCTGTGCTGCTGCCAGAAGTCTTGCCTCGATCTTTTCCCACGGTGTGAGAAGGTCACTTAAACTGATCAGGCAGAAGTCATGGATCAGTGGCGCACCAAGAACTGCTGCTCCGCCTGTGGCCGCTGTTACGCCTGGGATGATCTCCAGTTCTGTCTCCGGATAATTGACACCAACCTCATACATCAGACCTGCCATACCGTAGACTCCGGCATCGCCGCTGCAGATCATGGAAACGGTTTTGCCTTTTTTGGCTTCTTCAAAAGCAAGGACACAGCGGTCTACTTCTTTTTTCATTGGTGTGGTCATAAATTCCTTTCCCGGAAAATATTCTTTTACCAGGTCTACATATACGGTATATCCGATGATCGCATCACTTTCATTCATGGCGCGGATCGCTTTTCCTGTCATCTGGTCATAAGCTCCCGGTCCGATTCCGATTACATATATTTTACTCAAAATGTATCCTCCATTCTCTGGCTGCCACTGCTGTGGTCACGCCGTTTTCTCCTGCTTTCTTCTGTAGCAGTCTGCCGTTGTCACTGGCGAGGACTGCACTTCTCTCACAGACATTGTCCACGCCTGTGATTTTTTTTACGAAAGGTGAGGGAGTAAATTCTCCCGGCACCTGTTTCAGTTCATTTTCTGTATATGTGATAAATGGGATGTGCCAGTTTTCTGATAATGACAGGATTCCCTGTTCCTCTTTTTTCAGATCAATGCTGGCGATCTGTTCGAATGCTTCTTTATAAAATTCTGATCTGTCCAGAACTTTCTGTGCGGCTTCTGCGATTCCCTGCACTTCTTTTCCCTTTCGGCAGCCCATGCCCAAGGTCAGGCACAGGGGAACAACCTGTGTTGTGGATGGGAAAGGGTTACAGGATGTATGTACAGTGACTGCAATTCCGCAGTCGATGTCTGCCGGTTCTGATTTTCCGGCTGTGAATGGTGAGTTGCCTGCGGCATCTTCTGCGGTTTCGGCAGGTAACTCCGAGGCTGTATTCACTGGTCTGACCGGAATTCCATTTTTATCACACTGGATTAATCCTTCCGGAAGATCATGTTCTATGGGAAATTCGCTGTAAAATCCCACTCTTTTGCCTGCCAGAAGTGCTGCAGAAACCTCTTTTGCAGCTTTCATGTTAAAAATGTTGCAATTGTTTTTCTTTGCGAAAACATCTACAGCAAAGCGGCGATGCAAATCTGTAGCTGTTGTGACCACTGGCACTGCATTCAGGATTTCTGCTGTTTTTAATGTCAGTTCATTGGCACCACCCAGATGTCCGGATAAGAGGGAAATGACAAATTTTCCGCACTCATCGATCACCAGGACTGCAGGGTCTGATTTCTTTGATGCCACGTATGGCGCAATACTGCGGACTGCGATCCCTGTGGCGCCGATAAAGATGAGAGCATCTGAAACGGGAAATTTTTCTCCTGCCCATGCAGAGGTGCTGATCTGTATGGAATCCGGCAGATATTTACTTTTTCGGTCCAGTTCTGCTGTCATGCCTGCTTTTTTCAGACCCTGACAGAGTTTTTCACCGGTTTCCTGTCCGGTAAGACTGAAACATATGAGTGAGATTTTCATTGGTTTCTTCCTGTTGTGTATCAGTGATGTGTTTTTGATTTTGTCGCTTCACGGAATTCAGTTGTAAATTCCGGATCATACAGTTTGGATCTGTCATAGTGTCCGGCGGCTACTGTGTCTCCGATGATCATAAGAGCTGTTTTGGTGATGTTGTTCTCTGCCGCTGTCTTTGCAAGGGTTCCTACTGTGCAGACAAAGGTTTTCTGTTCCGGCCAGGTTGCTTTATACACAATTGCCGCAGGGGTGTCTGCTGTGTAGCCGCCTTCGATCAGGCGTCTGCTGAGTTCTTCCAGCATTCCGGTGCTTAAGAATACTACCATGGTTGCCTGATGTGCGGCAAAGGACTGGATGCTTTCTTTGGACGGAACCGGGGTTCTGCCTTCCATACGGGTGATGATCACGCTCTGGGAAATATCCGGCAGAGTGTACTCCAGGTTCAGGGCACTTGCTGCACCGCAGAATGCGCTGACGCCCGGGCAGTAATCATAAGAAATTTCTTTCTCATCCAGAATGTCCATCTGTTCACGGATCGCGCCGTAGATGCATGGGTCGCCGGTGTGGAGGCGGACTGTAGTCTTCTCCTGCGCTTCCGTTTTTTCGATGACTTCGATGACTTCTTCGAGTGTCATTTTGGCACTGTTGTGGATTTCGCAGCCTTCTTTTGTATAGGTGAGAAGTTCCGGATTTACCAGAGAACCTGCGTAGATGACTACGTCTGCTTCCTCAAGATATTTTTTACCTCTTACTGTGATAAGGTCCGGGGCTCCGGGACCTGCTCCTACGAAATGTACCATTTTTTATTTCCTCCTTTTGTGTGTTTATTGCTGTCTGTTATTTGTTTATATGAATTGGATAAATGAATCCGTTTATAATCAGTTTGACTGTTTCTGTCAATTTGCTTATGAGTTTATTTGTATATGTGTTTGTTTATGGTTGGTTCATATTTTCATCAATGGTCTTTTTGATCTGACTGTATTCCGGATATTCTGATGTTCTGCTCATTGATTTTCTCTATCAGCTCCGCTGCATCGGCAGTCTGTCCCAGATATCCGCAGGTGTTGGAGAAGATCACGGCTCCCAGAAGAATTTGTTCATAGGATCTGTGATTTAAGTAGAACTGGATTCTGTCCAGAATTTCTTTCATGGTCTGCTGTGTGATCTGATAGCGGTTGAGGATATCCAGTGCTTCATCTGTGGTGGAGGCATTCAGGATTTCCTTTGCGCATTCGAGCGGTGCTCCTGCACGGATTGCATTGGAAGCCAGTACTTCCATTCGGGCATCTGCGCAGTGGGAATGGGTGTTCATGATCCCGGCGGCTACTTTTATGAATTTACCGATGTGGGAGATAAAGAGGATTCCTTTGACTCCCATATCGATTGCCATATCTATGGTTTCTCCTACATAGTTGCTGCATTTGATGTTTCTTTCGTAAGGGAGATCCATGTGTTCTCTGAGGTAATCTGCTCCGTAATTTCCGGGTGTTGCCAGAATGTATTCTTCGCCCTGGGAAAAGTGTTGTTTCATTTCTACGTGTATGCTCTGGATCAGGGCAGCTTCGCTCATTGGTTCTACGATCCCGGAGGTTCCAAGGATGGAGATTCCTCCGGTGATCCCGAGGCGGGGGTTGAAGGTTTTTTTGCCGATCTCTACGCCTTCCGGGACAGAGATTATGATTTTCAGTCCGCCTTCGTAATCGTATTTTTCGGCTGTTTCTGTGGCTTCGCGCAGGATCATTGCTTTTGGGACGGGGTTGATGGCTGCTTCTCCGATTTTCTGGGAGAGGCCCGCTTTGGTGACTCTTCCGACGCCGATTCCTCCGTCGAGAAGGATTCCGGGAGTTTTGGTTTTCTGTACGGTGGCGTAGACCAGAATTCCGTTGGTTGTGTCGGGGTCATCTCCGGCGTCTTTCTGAATGGCGCAGGTTACTTTGTCCGGTTCTGTGTGAATGTCTTTGAGCTGCAAAGTCAGAAGGATTCCTTTGGGAGTCATCAGAGATACTGTTTCCCGTTTCTGTCCGCTCAGGAGTATTTCTGTGGCGCCTTTGCACGCGGCAGCGGCACAGGAGCCTGTCGTGTAGCCGAATCGCATTTTTTTGTTTCCGCGGATCACGTAGTAATCTTCCAGTCCGTTTTTCATGAGTTCTCCTTTTGATGGTTATCGCGCCTTTTGGTAATTATTGCGGTAATATCTGTTTATGTGCTGGCAGGTGTTACTGTCTGCATAATCTAAAAAGGAGGGATTCTGTGCGCAACAAAATCCCTCCTGAAAGTTTTTCTCTCGAAACGATTGAAATAGTTCTCTGGTTGCCGCAGATTGTATTTCCTTTGGAAAAGCGGGCAGTATCTGGCTGTTACAGTAACGGACTTGCGCAGGAGTTTCACCTGTCTTCCTGTGGCACTTTTCCGATGTTATTTTCCGGAAATTATTATATAATTTTAGAGAAGAAAAGTCAATGTAATATGCCTTCTTAAATAGACCAGGAACATATCACAGTTACTGTTCACTCCGTTCTCAGTAACACGCTTCGCGATGCACAGAATTTATGCTAATCGCATAAATTCGCGCTGTATGTCTCGGGATTTTGGCATGTTCATGCCAAAACACCTCGCGGGATAGTGGCGTGTGAACAGTAACTATCACAGACAGAATTCTCTCTATTTATACTACTTTATGATTCAGCCACTTGCGGCTGTGGAAACGGATTCCGAAGATGATTCCTCTTATGGTCCAGTCGGTAAACATTCCGATCCATACGGCCATTGGACCGAAGCCCTGGAAGCGGATGAGATATACACAAAGACAGAATCTGAATGCCCACATGGTAATGCAGGATGTAACCATTGAGAATTTTACGTCTCCGGCTGCTCTTAAACCGTATGCAGGGATGAAGCCCATAACCCATACAAGTGGTTTGACAATTGTGATCCAGGATACCATGTGGAAGCACATTCTGGAACTTTCGGGTTCCATTCCGCCGAGTTTTGTGATTGGGATGGTTAAGGCAAATACGAGAAGGCAGCTTGCAATGATGATGATTTCTGCAAGGACGCAGAGTTTCTTGATGTAATAAACTGCTTCGTCTTTTCTGCCGGCGCCGAGGCACTGGCCGACTACTGTCATGAGACCGATTCCGACACCGATGGCTGCGATTCCATTAAGGTTCTCGAGAATGTTTGTCATTGCCTGAGCTGCAATAGCGACAGTTCCCAGTGTGGATACGGAGGACTGGATCGCCAGTTTTCCAAGCTGAAACATGCTGTTTTCTACTCCGGATGGGATTCCGAGAGCAAGGATTCTGCTGATCATTTTTCCATCCGGGCGAATCTGAATGTAGTCTTTTACTACGATTGGCTGTCTGTCAAGCCGTAATTGCCAGAGGACTACGACTGCACAGAATACCCGGGATGCCAGGGTTGCAATGGCAGCTCCGGCTACTCCCATATGGAATACCCAGATCAGAACTGCATTTCCACCAATGTTGATCACATTTGATATGACAGATACCACCATCGGACCTCTGGTATTTCCCTGTGAGCGGAATATGGAGGCTCCGGCATCGTACAGGGCGATAAATGGGAAGGACAGGGCTGTATAGAAGAAGTATGTTCTTGATGCAGTCATGACATCTGCCTCTACCTTTCCGAATATCAGTTGGAGTAATGGCATGCGGAAGGCAAGACACAGGGCTGTTACTGCTGCTGATATGGCAGTAATGATAAATAATACCTGTCTGGCTGATTTATTTGCCATTTCATGATTTTTCTGGCCTATGTACTGGGAACAGATGATGGCCCCTCCTGCTGCCAGTGCGGAAAATGCCTGAATGACCAGGACATTGATGGAATCCACCAGGGATACGGCGGATATGGCTGCGGAGCCTACGTTGCTGACCATCATGGTATCGACAGTTCCCATGAGGGAGTTCAGTACCTGTTCAAAAATAACGGGCACCAGCAGGCTCCGGAGCATTTTGTTTGTAAAAATATGTTGCTGTTCTTTCATCTTTCCCCACCATTTTTTATCTTTCTTTATACAACCGGTTAATACACCGGTAAACAAAATCCTCTTTGTATTATACTCTTAATTTCAGGTGATTCAAGAGAAAAGGTATAACATTCTGGTTGTTATATAAGGAAAAATCTGATACATTAGTTTTCAGCATAAAAAGGAATATGAGAATAAAGGGGGAAGAAAATATATAATTATGGAGAGAGTGCTTGAATATATCATTTCATCTGATACAAATCCGGTTACGGTTCTGGATTTTCTTAAACAAGAGGGGTTTTCCCGACATATATTGAGTTCTATGAAAAATTCTTCCGGGAATTGTATTGTCCTGAATGGGGAGCGTGGTTTTGGGCGGTCTGTTCTTAAGGAGGGGGATCGTCTGGTGGTTACGGTTCCGGAAGTGGAGTCCGGAGAGAATATTATCCGTACAGAGATGGATCTGGATATTCTTTATGAGGATGAGGATATTCTTGTGATCAATAAGCCTGCCGGGATGCCGGTGCATCCGTCTATGGGGAATTATGAGAATACTCTGGCTAACGGGATTGCCTGGTATTTTTCTCAGAAGGGGGAGGATTTTGTTTACCGGTGTATCAATCGGCTGGACAGGGATACAACCGGAGCTTTGATCCTTGCGAAGAATCCTCTGAGTGCTGCTGTTCTTTCCGTTCAGATGAAGAGACGGCAGATTCGCAGAACTTATCTGGCTCTTGTGGATGGTGTTCTTCCGGAATCCGGTGTTGTAGATGCTCCCATTGCGCGGATGGAGGGGTCAGTGATCACCCGGGAAGTGAATTTTGAAACCGGGGAGTCTGCGGTGACGCATTATGAACGGCTGGCGGTTGGCAGATATTATTCTCTGGCAGAGCTTCATCTGGAAACCGGGCGGACGCATCAGATCCGGGTGCATATGAAATATATTGGTCATCCGCTTCCGGGTGATTATCTGTATCATCCGGATTACAGGCGGATTCAGCGGCAGCCGCTTCATTCTTTTCAGTTGGAATTTACCCATCCCATAACAAAAGAACCGATGCTTTTTACCGCACCGGTTCCTGAAGATTTTAGGATTGCTTTTTAGCCAAATCAAGCAGCGAAGCGGATTGCGAATATCCGATTAACAATTGCGAAGCAGTGATTGGTTTTATCTGTCTGACTATTTTATTTATTTTTTTCGTAGATGATGAGAAGTCCGCGGAGAAGAAGTTCTTCATCCAAGATGATTTTTCTTTTACAATGCGGTATAATTTTTTTGGCCAGACCGCCGGTGGCAACTACGGTTGTTTTTTCGCCCAGTTCTTCTTCGATTCTGTCGATAATGCCGTCAAGTGCTGCTGCATTGCTGTAGAGAACACCGCTTTTCATGCATTCGATGGTGTTTTTCCCGATGACGTGTCTCGGAGCATCCAGGCTGATTCCGCTGAGCTGGGAGGCTCTTGCAGTGAGGGCGTCAAGAGAAACTCCTACGCCCGGGAGGATCATTCCACCTACATACTGTTTTTTGCTGTTGACAACGGATGCTGTAGTTGCTGTTCCCATATCAATCAGGATCAGAGGCACCGGATAATTGGCGATTCCCGCTACTGCATCTGCTACCTGGTCTGCGCCAAGCTGTCCCGGATTGTCCATCATAATGTTCAGTCCTGTTTTGACTCCAGGTCCGAGGACGATTACATCTTTTTTGAGGATTTTTTCTGCTGCCAGTTTCGCAATATTTGTAATCTGCGGAACTACAGAGGAAATGATACATCCTTCAATGTCTGTTTTTTTGATGTGGTAGATATCAAGAACATTTTTGAGATCTACTGCATATTCCAGTTCTGTCTTGGTACGGTTTGTGGAAAGACGTTCTATGAAATATGTCTTTCTGTCGTCAATACATCCAACTACAATATTGGTATTTCCGATGTCAATTGCTAAAATCATACTTTTCTATCTCCATTTATTAACTTGCTGATTTACATTTTCACTTCACAGAAATATTACAGAGTAATTTCCTGTGACATGAATAAACTACTTACAGGCACGCTGTTACACGTGCCTGTTTACTTTTTGTATTTATATCAATATACAGCTTCAGTCAGATAAAGTCATTCAGGATTTAAACGGTTGCTTTTACAGCTTTTCCGTTCTCACTGTCTGCTGCTTTCTGTGCCGGGATCAGGTGTGCTTTGGAAAGTGCCGCACCTACTGCTCCTGTGATCACTGTGGATGAAACCATTTCGCAGACTGCATTGATGCCGACCATCATACAGCAGCCGATGATCACGTTTCTTCCGCCCATGAGTCCCTGTACATACTCTGTGTTTCCAAACAGACCGACCAGTGCTGTCATAAAGAATAATGTATTCAGGAATGCGGAGAAGAATCCGGTTACTGCGCAGGATACATATACGTTTGTTTTCTTACGCATGGCTTTGTAAATATAGCCGAGGCAGATTCCGTCCAGAAGACGTGGTACAAATCTCTGAATAAATGCCAGAATCGGATTGATACTGAACAGCATAGCTCCCATTGCGCTAGTACCGCCAAGTCCGATACACTGTCCGAAACTTGTCAGACCGAAGATTGCACCTGCGATGGCTCCGCCTGTCGGTCCGAGGACAACTGCACTGATTGCAACAGGGATCACATTAAAAGAGATCGCCAGTGGTCCGATGTTGAGGTATCCCAGTGGTGTGTAGGCCATCAGCAGAAGAACTGCTGCCATCAGGCCAAGCATGGTGAGCTGTGTTGTTGTGAATTTCTTTGTTTTCATTTTTTTCCTCCTTGTTACCGTTCCGTTGTGAGATCCTGTACAGTTTTATTTTCATATCATTTTGTGGATTTTTCTGTATCTGTGGTTCTCTTTCGGATACAATACGGTGATGGAAAGCAGATTGGAATTTTCCTTTTCAGGATTTCTGCTTTTCTGATATAAAGTTGCTTTTGCGGTCTGATATCGGTTTTTCCGCTGTTTACTCCCACAAATGAGCAGAGCTGTTTTCCCAATTATCAGCCACCTCTCTTACTGTTCTTTCTCTGAAATCAGTAAAAGAATTTTATCCAGGATTTTAAGAGCTGCATCCTCCTTGCTCATAAGCGGGAGTGATACTTCTTCCTCCTGTGTAATCAGAGTCAGCACATTGGTATCTCCCTGGAATCCGGCGCCTTCTACTTTTACGTTGTTGGCAGCTACCATATCCAGGTTTTTCTTTGTGAGTTTGGCTCTGGAATTACCGATCACATTCTGAGTTTCCATGGAAAATCCGCAGAGGAACTGGTTCTCTTTTTTGTGTTCTCCAAGGTATTTCAGGATATCGTCTGTTCTCTCTAATTCTATGGACATCTGTCCGTCACTCTTCTTGACTTTTTCATCACTGACTCTGGCAGGACGATAGTCTGCAACTGCTGCTGCCTTGATGATAATATCCTGCTCATCGCTGACAGAAGTCACCGCTTCATACATATCCTTCGCAGTCACGACAGGCATCAGCTTTACAAACATCGGCGGCTCAATGGCAGTACGTCCGCTTACCAGCGTGACATCTGCACCTCGAAGCATCGCAGCTTTTGCAATGGCATAACCCATTTTTCCGGAAGAGTGGTTGGTGATATATCTTACAGGATCGATTGCTTCCTGTGTAGGTCCCGCAGTTACCAGGATTTTCTTTCCTTTCAGATCTTTTTCACAGGCGGTTTCTCTTTCAATGTAGGCAAGCAGTGTCTCAGGTTCCGGCATTTTGCCCGCACCTGTATCTCCACATGCCAGATAGCCGCTGGCAGGAGCAATCACTTCATATCCGTAATGCTCCAGAATCTTAAGGTTATCCTGTACTACGGGATTTTCAAACATATTTGTGTTCATGGCCGGTGAAATGAATTTCTTACATTTACATGCCATAATTGTGGTTGTGAGCATATCATCTGCAATTCCGTGAGCCAGCTTGCCGATCACATTGGCACTTGCCGGTGCGATCATGACCACATCTGCTTTCTTTGCAATGGAAACATGCTCTACCTGGAACTGAAAATTCCGGTCAAAAGTATCTACCAGACATTTATTGCCTGTCAGAGTTTCAAAGGTAATCGGATTGATAAAGTTTGTGGCATTCTGTGTCATCAGCACATGAACATCTGCATGACGTTTCTTCAGTGCACTTGCAAGATATGCGATCTTATATGCGGCAATGCTGCCTGTCACTCCTAATAATACTGTTTTTCCTTCCAGTGTCATTTTCTCTACCTCTTTTTCCCGAATCGTTGTTGTTTCCTCTGCTCCCTGCATCTGAAACAGAAAGCTCTGTAATGCCTCAGGGAAACAATAACTCCAAATCTTTCCATAGCACAATTCTCTTTATTATAGACTAATTATTATCAGAAATGCAAGACAGGATTTGTTTTCTTTGCAAAACAATCAAAAAAATTTATTGTTGTTTCTCCTCTGCACATGTTCCTATTATGTTACTGGACACAGAGTAACAGTAACCACATTATTTTATGGAATCACTATCGGATCACCAATACTTGACATTATCGGCAATCCTGTGCATGATAAATAACAGAATTATAAAATAATCATCGGATCATGCAGAAATTGTATTCTCCTGTATGTTTCCGGATTCATGGAGGAAGAAATGAAAAACTATCAGATCACGCAATGGTGTGCCAATTTTATCAGACAGCAGGTACAGGAGGGCGATCTCTGTATCGATGCTACCATGGGAAACGGAAATGACACGCTTCTGCTTTCACAGTTGTGCGGAACATCCGGAAAAGTGTATGCTTTTGATATCCAGAAGCAGGCTCTTGAGGCAACGCAGGCAAAACTTACTGCTGAAAATGCCCCGGAAAATTATACGCTGCTTCTGGAGTCTCATACGAATATGGATAAATATGTCGGCTCCGGCAGTGTCAGTTGTATTGTCTTTAATTTTGGTTATCTTCCGGGCGGTGACCATGCACTTGCCACGAAAGCAGAAACCAGTATTCAGGCTTTAAGCGTTGCTTTATCGCTTCTGAAAAAGGGCGGTATGATCTCCCTTTGTATCTACAGCGGCGGTGATTCCGGTTTTGAGGAACGGGATCAGATCCTTGCATGGCTGAAAGAACTGGACCCGCATAAATATCTGGTGATCAAAAGTGATTACTATAACCGTCCAAATAATCCGCCAATCCCGGTTCTCGTGATTAAAAATTAAATTTTCATGAAATCCCCGTTTTTTCTGGTGTTAAAAGAAAAAAGCCATTACAGAATAAATCCATCTGATCTATACTGTAATGGCTTTCTTTTACTTTGTGACGTTTTGCTTTATAGTTTTTTCTATATTTCCCTTATTTTTTACGTTTTCCCGATATTACAGCAATTTCATAAACTACTGCTGTCAGTCTGTAATCTGTATCAGTCTGTGATCTTGACGGTTTCAATCACTGGCTGTTCATCTGCCGGAATGGTTCCGTTATTGTCAGTCGGTTTGGAATCCTTGCAGATCTGATCTACGATATCCATACCGCTTGTCACATGACCGAATCCTGCGTAATCACCATCCAGGAATGTGCTGTCGCTCTGTACGATAAAGAACTGAGAGCTTCCGCTGTCCGGATCATTGGCTCTCGCCATGGAAATGGTTCCTCTTGTGTGGGAAATATTGTTTTCCACTCCATTACTGCTGAATTCTCCTTTGATGTTCTCATCAGAACCACCGGTTCCATTTCCGTTCGGATCACCACCCTGGATCATAAATCCATCCATGATACGATGGAAAGTCAGTCCATCATAGAAGCCTTCCTGTGCCAGTTTCACGAAGTTGGTTACTGTGATCGGTGCTGTGTCTGCATCCAGTTCCACTTCAATAGTACCATAATCTTTTACTTCGATTTCTGCATGATGAGTACCTGTCAGTTCCTCAGAAGTGTCCAGAAGCACACCTGTGCTCTCATTCTCAGAGTCACTGCCTTCTGTCTCCGAACCATCAGAGAATCCGGCTTCTTTACCTTCTTCTTCGCTTGCTACTTCACTGCTGTCTGAAGAAGAATCTGTGGCTGTCTTTTCCTGATCAGAAGTTTCCTCTGTTTTTGTCTCTTCTGTCTTTGTTGTGTCTTCTGTTTTATCACTGCTGCCGCAGCCTGCCAGTAAACTTGCAGACATAGCTGTAACACAAAGTGCTGCCAGTAATTTTCTTTTCATTTCTTCTCTACCTCCGAAATTTTTTCGTATCCAGATTATTCTTACTCATTATTCCTGCTCCCGATGGTATTTTCTGAATACAATCTTATCTGATTATACCCTATCCAGTAAAAAAAACAACTCTTTTCACAAAATATTCAGACTTACCTCCGTTACTGTTCACCGGAAATATTCCGCGAGGTATTTTTCGTGAGTAAAAGTCGCCTACAGGACCTGCCACTGGCAGCTCCTTACGGATGTATGCAAAAAGCCTAAAACATACATCCGCTTTACTTTCCGTCCATTGCCTGCTAAAATAATACCGTTGACAATTATTTTTATGAAAGTGAGGAATTACCATGGAAAAAATAACAAGTTTTACCATAGACCACATCAAATTACAGCCAGGTGTTTATGTTTCCCGTAAAGACCCGGTAGGAAACACAGTAGTGACAACTTTTGATATCCGTATGACTTCTCCAAATGAGGAACCTGTTATGAACACGGCAGAGCTTCATACCATTGAACATCTGGCAGCTACTTTTCTGAGAAATCATAAAGAATTCGGACCTAAAATGATCTACTGGGGACCGATGGGATGCCGTACCGGTAATTATCTTCTCTTAAATGGAGATTATGAATCCAAAGATATCGTTCCACTGATAATCGAAACTTTTGAATTTATCCGTGACTTCGAAGGCGAAGTTCCTGGTGCCTCTGCGAAAGACTGCGGAAATTATCTGGACATGAATCTTCCAATGGCTAAATATCTGGCCGGAAAATTTCTTGACGAAGTCCTTTATGATATCAAACCGGAAAGACTGGTTTATCCTAAATAACCAATAAGACTGCTCTTAAAAACTTTACTTACAGAATTTCTCTGTATGAGCAGAAACGGGAATCGCATGATAGAAAATGCAATTCCCGTTTTTCTTTTTATTATTTTATTTTCTGCGCAGGATTACTCTGCGCTCTCATCATAAGAGCCATCTTCCTCAGATGTATCTGAAGATTCTGAAGTATCTGCGGCATCTGCTGCCGGGGCAGTTGTGGATACATAATCTCCGCTTGCATAACAGGTCTGTCCGTTATAATCCACGCGGATCCAGCCGTTCTGGCATACACCTGTACTGTTTAACTGTGTTCCTGCTGCTACGCTTGCGATCAGGTCAGCATCTGCGCTTGCATCGGAACGAAGGTTCAGTTCTGATGACGCATAATAGGTTCCCTGTTTCACTTCTACAGTAATTCCGCTGGCCGTCTGTTCTGCTGCTACAGTAGGCGTTGCCTCCGGTGTCGGAGCTTCCTCTGCTACTTCCGGCGTTGGAGTTACTTCCGGTGTCGGGGTAACTTTTACGATCATAACGCTGGAATCAATCGTTGGGTCAAATCCACATCCCTGAACGGCAAATGCAAGCCCCAGCAAAAGGACCAGCCAAAGTGATTTCTTCATAAGTAAAATCCTGCTACTAAATAGCTTTTCCTTTCTCTAAAATTATAAATTTCACCACTTGATTTTCGTGGTCTTACGCCCTTATCCATTAATATACACGATTTTTCCATAATATGCAAGTTGTATGTCCGAAATTATTGCAAATTTGTTACATAATCATCCGTTGCTGTGGACAAAATAAACAGATCATGCTCAATCTCTGACCGGTTACTTTTCACATGTTACTGTCCTATGAGAGTTCTTTCATAACTTCAAACAGAACTTCTACCTGACCTCCGCAGATCATTCCCAGGTTTGCGCCTCCCGCATTGGAAAGATTATATTTCACAATCTCCGTATCTGTTGCCTCAGGTGCATGTTTCATTGCCTGAAATTCTACATTTCCTCCTCCGATGCTTCCATATAATTTTCCTTTTTTATCCAGGAACATCTTACTTCCTGTTCCTCTCGGTGAAGAACCGCTCTTGGAAATAATCGTCATCATAACGCCTTCTTTTTTCTCCCTGACAGCTCTTTCTACTGCCTCATCGATGTAAGAAACACTGTATCGGTTCTTTTCCTGCACGATTTCTGCTGTGATACTTACAGCAATCTCTGCCGGCATATTTCCACCAATCGGAAGACCAATCGGTGCATGGATGGTATTTAACTGTTCTTCGGTAAATCCTTCTCCCAGCAGTTTCTCTCTGGTCAGTTTTACTTTGTTTCTGCTGCCGATCATTCCCAGATAAGTATACGGACGTCTCATGATCTGTCTTGCACAGGCACTGTCTCCAAGATGTCCTCTGGTTACAATAACGTAATAAGCATTTTCATAGGCAGGAATCTTTTCCGAAATTTCATCATAGCTTCCAGTGATCAGCCTGTCTGCATCCGGGAATCTCTCCGCTGTCACAAAGTCTTCTCTGTCATCCATGACTGTCACATGAAATCCCAGCATTTTTCCGATTTTGGCTACAGGTTGAGAGACATGACCGCCGCCCAGAATAATAAGCTGAGGATTTTTTACATAAATCTCCACAAAAAATTCTGTTTCTCCAATCCAGAGAAGTTTCGTATCCTGACAGGCTGCCAGTTCTTTCTCATAATCTTTCCAGAACTCCTGTACCTCACTGTCATTCAGAGAAATACACTGATTTTCTCTTATCATACATTTCGCACCTTTATGAATTCCGTTCAGGATCATTGCTGTTTTTACTTTTCCGGTTTCTTCCAGTATCTGATAAATTTTTCTGTACATATTTTCTCCTGTCTCAATTAAGAAGTATTGTCAGGCTACTGTTCGCGTTCAGATAATATCCTGCAAAGCGTACTGCCAGGTGCAAAGTGAACAGTAACGTGAACAGTAACATTGTTGGTATGCTGGTTTCACAGGGCTTGCCTGATCCGGCTAAAATATATTATAATTGACGAAAGGGAGGAATTATTATGAAAAAACATAAATTTTTCTACAGTCTGCCATTTAAACTCCTTCTCGGAGTGGCAATCGGCATCTGTAGCGGGCTCTTTCTCAATTTTATAGATGAATCAGCCATTACCACTGCGGTTTTAAATGTTGTGGTAACACTGAAATATGTTCTTGGACAGCTTATCAATTTCTGTGTTCCACTGATCATTATCGGTTTTATCGCTCCATCCATCACCAAGCTGGGCAGTCATGCCTCAAGAATGTTGGGAGTTGCTGTCGGCATTGCCTATGCTTCCTCTCTGGGAGCAGCTTTATTCTCTGCATTTTCAGGATACATCCTGATCCCGCATTTGTCCATCAGTTCTTCTGCTGACCATCTGAAAACTCTGCCGGATGTGATCTTTGAGCTCTCCATCCCACAGATCATGCCCGTGATGAGTGCCCTTGCACTTTCTATCATGCTCGGTCTTGCAGCAGCTTGGACAAAAGCCAGCCTGATTTCATCCCTGCTGGATGAATTTCAGAAAATTGTTCTGGCAATTGTTTCCAGGATCATCATCCCGGTTCTGCCGCTTTTTATCGGACTGACCTTCTGCTCTCTGGCTTATGAGGGAACGATCACCAGGCAGCTTCCTGTTTTCCTCAAGGTGATCGCCATTGTCCTGATCGGCCATTTTATCTGGATGACACTTCTTTACCTGATCGCCGGAGCCTATTCCGGAGAAAATCCTCTGGAAGTAGTCAGACATTACGGACCGGCCTATCTGACAGCGATCGGAACCATGTCGTCTGCCGCCACACTCGCAGTAGCCCTCCAGTGTGCCGGAAAGGCAAAGCCGCTTCGCAAAGATATGGTACAGTTTGGAATTCCTCTGTTTTCCAACATCCATCTGTGTGGTTCTGTTCTCACAGAAGTCTTCTTCTGCATGACGGTCTCCAAGATTCTTTACGGTGCAGTACCTGCACCCGGAAACATGGTGCTGTTCTGTATTCTCCTTGGCATCTTTGCCATCGGAGCTCCGGGCGTACCCGGAGGAACTGTCATGGCTTCTCTGGGTCTGATCACAGGGATTCTGAAATTCGGTGATTCCGGCACTGCCCTGATGCTTACTATCTTTGCGCTTCAGGACAGCTTCGGAACTGCCTGCAACGTGACCGGGGACGGTGCCCTGACTCTTTTCCTTACAGGCTATGCCAGACAGCATAACATCGAAGAACAGCATATCCATGTTGATCTGTAATTGATATTTTAACCGAATCAGGCGGCGAAGCGGATGCTTTTATCCGCCCGACTCTGATTTTGCAAAAAAGGGGACCCTTATCAGGTCCTCCTTTTTGTCTCCTTTGACATTTACGGGCGAATTACTTTATCTGCTCCTGTCATACGTTCTGCAATCGTATACATATCTGTTACTTTTCCAACCATCAGCTTGTCCATCAATCCATAATGTTTCAGGCAGGTACCACAGGTAAGGATTTCCACACCGTCTGCTTCCATCTGTTTCAGATCTTCCAGACTCTCGGAACCTTCCGTAGTCAGCTTTGCACCTCCATTGTAAAAGAGGATCGTGTCAGGCTGAGTCTCTAACTGGGACAGTGCATAGATAAATCCTTTGATCAGAATCTTACCCAGATCATCGTCTCCATTTCCCATCACATTAGAAGAAATCACTGCTACTGTCACTTTTTTATGAGGTGTTTCACAGACAAATTCCTCTTCGGAAACAGGCTCACCGCTCTGTTCTGTCTGTACAGTCATCTTCACCTGGTACTTCTTTTCTTTCAGTTTCTCTGATATAAAAGTACATCCGGTCTTATTTGCCAGTCTGCTCAGATTATTCACTGCTGTCTCATTGTCCACCAGAATCTCAATCTCATCGCCAACTGTCGCTCTGTCAATCACTTTCTTTGTCATGACAACCGGAATCGGACACTGTTTTCCCATTGCATCCACTTCGTGTTTCATCTTCATTCACCTCGTAAATAAAATTTATTTTATATTTTTGTTTTTCTCTGCCGTTTATCAAGCTGCCGAGCCGCCAGAAAAACAGATTTCTTTATATCACTGATTATAACTGTTTCTTTCCCCGCTTTATATATTTTCCGGCTTTTTCAAGAACGACTTTGCCGTCTTTTACAACAGGCATTCCCCTCAGAAATACACGGTCAATGTCTCCGTGAAGTTTAAAGCCCTCATATGGGTTATTATCTGTATGATACAGATGTGTTTTTGCAGAAATCACACTTTCCCTCTCCGGATCAAAAACAACGATATCTGCGTCACTGCCCTCACGGATCACTCCTTTCTGCGGATAAACCCCGTACAGCTTCGCTGCATTCTCGCTTAACAGGCGGCACATCTGTTCCTGTGTGATCTTACCGGTGCGGACACCATACGTATAAAGCAGGGTTCCTCTTGTCTGAACTCCCGGAAGTCCTCCCGGAATCTTCGTAAAATCTTCTTTTCCAAGTGCTTTCTGCTCCATGGTGAAACTGCACTGGTCTGTGGCAACGGTCTGGATCTCACCGTTCGCCAATGCTTTCCACAGGCAGTCCTGATCTGCTTTCTTACGGATCGGAGGTGCACACACATACTTCGCACCTTCAAAATCCGGTCTGGAATAAACTCTGTCATCCAGAAGCAGATACTGCGGACAGGTTTCCGCATATACCTTCTGGCCATTCATTCTGGCACGCATTACTTCCTCGAATGCTTTCTGATTGGTCAGATGCACGATCATGACCGGTGCATCAGCCGCATCTGCGATCACCAGAAGCCTGTGGACCGCCTCAGCTTCCATAATATCAGGACGCACCAGAGGATGATTTTCCGGCCCGAAACGACCTTCTTTCTTTGCTTTCGCGATCAGCGCATCGATTACTCCTGCATTCTCGCAGTGCACTCCTGCAAAGCATCCATAGTCGTTCAGTTTCTTAATGATCTTATAAAGATCACAGTCATTTACGATCATCGCCGGATAAGTCATATACAGTTTAAAACTGGTGATACCCTCATCGATCATATTCTGAATTTCTTTCTCTGTTTCTTCGTTCCATTCCACGATCGACATATGGAACGAATAGTCACAGGAACATTTACCGTCCGCTTTCTTATGCCATTTTTCCAGTCCCTCTTTCAGAGTATGCCCGCCCTTGTCCTGAGAAGCATAATCAATGACCAGTGTCGTACCGCCCGCGATGGCCGCCTTTGTTCCTGTCTCAAAATCATCTGCTGTGACTGTCCCTGCTACCTCCAGGTCAAAATGTGTATGTCCGTCTATAAAACCCGGAAAAAGGAGCTTCCCGCTGACATCGATCACCTGTGCATCTTCCTCCTCCAGATTCTGCCCTGTCTTTACAATGGTCTCACCATCGATCAGAACATCTTCTCTGACTGATAGATCCCCGGACACCACTGTACCGTTTTTTAATAAATACTTCACTGTATTTCCCCCTTTCATCCTGCCTGATCTGTACAATAAAAATCCTGCCGGAATATTACGAAGTAATTTCCTGTTGCATAAAATATACCACGATTTCCGCTCTACTTCAACGTTTTCAGAAAACATTCACAAATTCTTTTAGGTAAGCATATTTATTTTTTTTACTCTCTTTTTATTTTTATCTTTTTATGTTAAGATAAAGTAAAGGTACTGTTCACTCTGGTTCCAGCCGGATCATCTGCCGGTTCTTACATACGGTCAGTGAACAGTCGCGAAAACATAAACCTGTTAATTATGATTTTTGGAGGAGAAACTTAAATGGGACGGCTTACTGTATTAAAGCAAATTGCGGCTGATCTCGCTTCCCAGTTCGGACCTGACTGTGAAGTAGTGATCCATGATCTGAAAACCGCAGAACCTGAGCATTCAATCGTCTATATCGTGAATGGACATGTTACAAACAGAGATGTCGGAGACGGTCCATCCAGCGCTGTTTTCGATGCGATCCGCAACCAGGAAAAAGAAGAAGGACCGGAAGACCATACCGGATACCTGATGAAAACCGCAGACGGAAAGATTCTGAAATGCAGCACTTCTTATATTCGGGATGATGATGGCAGTCTGCATTATGTTTTTGGGATCAACTATGATATCACCAAACTTACCATGATCGAATCCGCTTTACATTCTCTGATCACCCCTGAGAATAAAGAAGAGAAGCCAAAAGAGATCACCCACAGCGTCAATGATCTGCTCGAGCATCTGATTGAAGAATCAGTTGCCCTGGTAGGAAAACCAGTACCACTGATGAACAAAGAAGACAAAGTAACTGCAATTCAGTTCTTAAATGATGCAGGTGCTTTTCTTATCACAAAATCCGGAGATAAAGTTGCAAATTACTTCGGAATTTCTAAGTACACACTCTACAGCTATATCGATGTAAATAAATAAAATCCATAAAATATGCATTATTCAGAAATTGCTCTCTGTCTGAGCTCTCATTTGTAACTTCGGGCAATTTCTGGATAATCTTATTTCTTGATAAAAGTTCTGTATTTATTTCCCTGTAGTCTTATATCTGTTCTTTTTCATGAGCTTCTTTATAGATCTCACAGGAAGCATGATTCACACATCTCTCATGCGCACAATCCATAAAACTCAGAATCCTTTTCCCCTTTTCTACCGTATACTCGCAGCACACCGTCTGAGCTCCGTTACATGTCCTGCAAAAACCTGAGATAAATTCTTCTTCAATTTCCATAATCTTTCTCCAAATTTTAGTTTTTTCGTTACTGTTCACAATTTTTATACCTGTTCCAACAATTTTTGTTGCATTTTGCTGTATACAGATTTATAATCAGTATAACATAAACATATGCGGAAATGCCAAAATATTATGAAAAAAGAGGGAATATGTTATGAACAAAGAACTTTATGACGAAGCGGTGCGCTCCAACATTCTGTCAAAAAATCTGATCTCAGAGCTGATGGAAAGTATGAATTACGAAAGTATTTCTTTTATCAACTGGACCGTTGATGTCCTCAAAATCATCAGAACACGTCTGGAACGCGGAGATAAGATTACAGACGAAGTTTCAAAAATTACTTATGATATGAAATCTTTCCGTAAATTTGTAGAAAACAACTTTTCTTCCTATATCACCAGTCAGGTGTTCGATGCTCCTGAGAAAGCTGAGAAAGTATATTTCTCACTGGAAGCAGCCGAAGACGGAAAAGCCTACAACATGATCATGGCAACTTCATCAAAGAATAAAACGTACAAATGGATTTCCAGTCTCAGCGAACGTTTCTCCTTAGTTGAAATGATTGCTACCGGAATCGTTTATCTGAAAGACAACAGAACAGATACCTACCAGCCATTTCTCTCCGGAAACGGAAAATACTGCAAATATGATGTGGAAAAAGGTCAGATTATTGAATTATAATTGATATTTTTCATTTCTCCACCCTTTCAGGATGGAATCTTCCATAAAAACTATTACATATTCATAAAAAAATCCCCCGCCATCGGCAGGGGATTTTAATTTAACCAAATCAAGTAAGTCCCCTGCTTCAATTGCGAAAAGCAATAAGCAGT
>ERZ824473.1752-NODE-1752-length-28677-cov-5.077668_pt1 | contig 28677 bp, 24 predicted proteins | sample MGYA00519874_ERZ824473 | MGnify/ENA primary metagenome ERZ824473 (study PRJEB31778, sample SAMEA3449151) | human gut metagenome | biome: human gut; feature: human-associated habitat; material: faeces | place: United Kingdom | collected 2010/2012 ... | reverse complement strand
ACCTAAAACTAAGGCTGGAAATAGAATATTGCCAATTCCAAAAGTATTAGAACCTTTTATTATAGAGCAGTTGAAAATTTCAAAGGATATGCCAAACAATGATGAACATTTATTATTTAAACCACCTATTGTGCATTATGCAAGAATAAGTACTTTAAATTGGTCTTTAAATAAAATATTAAATGAATTAGATATTCCACACTTTTCTACACATAGTCTAAGACATACATACGCAACAAGAGCAATAGAAGCAGGAATGAGTCCAGTAGTATTACAAAAATTAATGGGACATACTGATGTATCAGTTACATTAAATGCTTATACTTCTGTATTTGATAAATATAAAAGAAATGAACTTGAAAAAGTAAATGAATATTATATGGAACAAAATTTAATTGATAATTCAAATGCAAATATATTAAGCTTAGATGAGCCATTAAATCTTATTGAAAATATGAATAAAGGAGATAAAGATTTTTATGAAAGATAATTTTTTTATAGAAATAATGGCTGTAACACTTGAAAACACTAATGGTAGCATGTAGGTGCTACTATTAGCTATAAAAAATATTTTTTGGTAGCACCTTTGGTAACAAATCATAAAAAATAATAAAAAATAATAAAAAATAATAAAAAATAATAAAAAATAATAAAAAATAAAATAAATTAAGTAAAATTATTTTTAGATAAAATGCTTGATATTAGGGCATTTTATAAAATAATATAAAATATTTTAAAATAAAAAAAAGAGGCTAAAGCCTCTGGAATTGGTTGCGGAGGATGGACTCGAACCATCGACCTTCGGGTTATGAGCCCGACGAGCTGCCAACTGCTCCACCCCGCGATGTAACAATTTCTATTATAAGTCTAAAAAGCTATTTTGTCAATACTTTTAAAGGAATTTAGTAAAATTTGTATGGATTTTTAATTATAATATATTATATGCTTATATTATAAATTTATTACTATTTTTTAATATATTAAAGAAATTTAGTTTAAAAGATAATTAAAGTGAGTGTATTATAGAATTATTAGTTGATGCTATATTGAATTTATTTATGAATATTTCAAAATACAATTGTAAAAAAATTCCAAAAAAACAGTTTAAAAAGTTTTTGAAAATATTGAAGTTTGTGTGGATATATGATATAATATTGTGAAGCTAAAAATAAGTATTTATAGTTAAATCACATAGCAAAATTTAGTAGTATAAATTTTGTTAAGAGTTTATTTTGATTATTAAATTATCATAAGGAAAAAGAAACAGGAGGAAGAAAAAAATGAGTTATTATACAATGATTAATTTTTTAGCAGTTTCAATTTTTATAATTTTACTAATAATGGTTTCTTCAAATGGAAAATTTAATAAAAGAGCTCGGAAAGGTCTTAAATTCGCTTTTTTATTAGGAATACTTGGAATAGCAGGAGAATGGGTAGGATATATATTGCAAATTGAGCTTGTAAACTATAAAAGAATGCAATCAATAGTTATTTTAACAAAAATAGTTAAATTTTGTATAATACCATTAATGCCGTTTTTTATTTCGAATGCAATTTTTGAAATAGAGGGAACATTAGGAAAATGGTATAAGTACATAAAAAATTATTTAATTTTATATGAAATAGTTATTTGGTTAGCATTTTTTATGTATAAGGTTAATGAATATTATTCTATAGTGTATATAGTTTACAATATTAGCTTTGTACTAGTTACTATGTATATGTTTTCAAATGCATTTTATTTTTGTAAATATTACAAAAATAAGGAAGAGATAGAAATAGAACTAGTAACTATAATTATATTTATAGTAATATTTATTTTTCTGCAAATATTAAATCCACAAATAGAGTTTATATGGATTGTAACAGCTTCATCTGATATGTTTATTTATATTTATTATTATGAGCTTATTCAAGGCATAGATGGATTAACAGCTTTGTTAAATCGTAGAAGTTTTAATAATTATAAATCAGACTTGGAGGATGAAAAGTGTACGATTATAATTCTGGATATAAATGACTTTAAAAAAATAAACGATTTGTGTGGACATGTTTGTGGAGACAAAATATTGATAGATGTTTCCCGGCTTATGAAAGAACATTACCAAAAATATGGTAGGGTTTACCGCACAGGTGGAGATGAATTCACGGTAATAATGGAAAGAAAACTTGATGATGTTAAAGAGATTACTGAGAAATTTATAAAAAAAGTCGAAGAAAAAGTAATTATAAAAAATTATATTGAGCAGGATTATATTATGGAAAATATAGAGAAATTGTTAGAAGAATTACCAGAAGTTTTAAGTATTTCGTATGGTATTTCACGGTATGATCCAGCCAGTAAAGAAAAACATGATTTGGAGCAAGTTATAAAAGAAGCAGACAAAGAGATGTATTACTATAAAAGAAAGAAAAAATCAAAATAAACAATGTGAGCAAAAAAGCTATCGTAGTGGATAGTTTTTTTGTGTTTATAAAGAGCTTAAAGAAATTCTTAGAAATGATTATAAGTAATAAGTTTTATTTGAAATTTGTGTGTAATATTAAAAATAAAGATTTATGCACTTGACAAAGATGAGGATAATTAAATATAATGTAGATGTAAAAATAATAAGGAAGGATGATTGTAAGTTGCAAATATATGGAATAGATTTGAAAGTATATTTTTTGCTTTTTATAATATATGCAGTAATAGGCTGGTGTATGGAAGTTATTTGTAAATTAATACAGTATAAGAAATTTGTAGATAGAGGATTTTTAATAGGTCCATATTGCCCAATATATGGTGTAGGTGCTCTTTTAATAACATTTTTCTTAAATAAATATGTGCAAGATCCAGTTGTGTTATTTGTAATGGCTGTTGTTGTGTGTGGAATTTTGGAGTATTTAACAAGTTATTTTATGGAAAAAATTTATCATGCTAGATGGTGGGATTATAGTAGCAAAAAATTTAATATTAATGGAAGGATATGTCTTAGTAATTTAATTGCTTTTGGTATTTTAGGAATGTTTATAATGTATATATCTAATCCATTTTTAATTGGGCAATTAGAAAAGCTACCATCTTTATGGTTGAATATAATATTTTGGAGTGTTTTATCTATTTTTGTTATTGATAATATTGTATCAGGAATTATTAATAATAGCATAAAGACAACGACAAAACAACTTGGTGAAAAAATGGATAATACAGAGGAGATTACTAAAAAGGTTAGAGAGATATTACAAAAGAAATCTGCTTTACATAGAAGATTAATAAATGCATATCCAAAAATTCAGGCTGTTAAATTTAAGATAAAAGAAAAAACTAGGAAAATAAAAGAGCAAATAGAGGAACAAAAAGAAGATATAAAAGACAAAATAGATGAATTTAAGCTAGATAAGAAATAGTAGATAACCAAAAAAGGAACCATCGGTTCCTTTTTTGGCATAGATAATAATTATAACAAGTTTTCTACATTATCTTCGAAAGTTAAAACTTTCAGAAGATCCTGTATACTAAGTAATTCTACGATTTCGAGAATGTGCTCATAATCGAAGTCGTACCGTACTAATAGCTCAGGGAGAGCTGCAAAAATGATTTCATTTTTAATAGTAACGGTTGGTCTGGTTTGGCCAGAAACACAAGATTTTGTTTTTATCCGGACAAAAATTGGAACTAAATCGTTACTTTCTACAGCTACAGATGTTTTGTCAAGGATAATGTCTTTTAATTTATTAATCTCTTTTACAGTACAACTGTAGACATCTCCATCAATAAATTCAACATAGAATTTATTATTCTTTTTTGTTACTGTAATATTATCCATATTACTTCCTCCTTAATACTTTAGTGTGTTTTTTCCCTGTATGAGGAATTATATAAAAACTATAAATATATTATAACAATATTTACATAAAAAGTCAACAATTATTATTGCACTTTTTTGGTATATTTATTAATAATATAATCCTTGATATAGATTTTGTTCTGCCATTAATTTATCAAATCCATTTAAAATCCATTTTTTATGCAAGTTCCAATCAGGAGCAATTAGTAAATCTTTAGGAGCATCACCAGAAATACGGTGAATAATTATTTCTGGAGAAATGTGGGTAATAATGTATGATAAATTTTTTAAATAAAAGTCTAGGCTGATAGGTGTGTATTTACCAGAATAATACCAATCTGCTAAAGTAGTATTTTTTATAACATATGTAGAATGAATTTTTAGCCCTTGAATATTATGGTTATTTAAAAATGTAACTGTATTTTGTATATCATTTTCAGTTTCATTAGGTAATCCTACCATAATGTGTGCAATACAATCTATATCATATTTATTTAAAATTGAAACGGCATTTGTAAAATCTTTAGATGTATATCCACGACAAATTAAGTTTCCTGTATCATCATTTGAAGTTTGTAAACCAAGTTCAACACATACATAATAGTTATTACTATAACTTTTTATTAATTTTGTAATATCTTCATTTATGCAGTCTGGACGTGTGGCTATAGAAAGTCCAACAATTCTATTATCAATTAAAGCAGAATCATATTTGGCTTTTAGGTTAGGAATAGTATCGTAAGTATTTGTGAAATTTTGAAAATATGCGATAAATTTATTTGCACGATTGGCTTTGTAACTTGAAAAATAGTTTAAGACTTGTGATTTTATGGATTCTGTACTGCTTGGTATGTGATTGCATGAAATATGTTCGCCAGATCCTCGTTCACTACAAAAAATGCATCCAGATGTTCCTTTTGTTCCATCACGGTTTGGACATGTAAAGTTGCCATCTATGCATATTTTTAAAGTTCTTTCTCCAAATTTGTTTTTTAGATAGTTGTTTAAATGTCTATATCTTTCTGATTGTTGTAAAGAGTTCATTTTATATCTTTCCTTTCAATTTTGTATTATATAAAATAAGTATTAAAATGTCAAAATTTCATAAAATACTTGCAAATAAAATATAATTAATATATAATGGAGAAAATCCTAGAGATATAATTATATTTCTAGTTGCCTTTATTTAGAAAAGAGGTAGTATTATGAAAAAATTTTTATCAAATTACAAGTCAACAATAATACTTTTAGCTGCAATAATTGTTGGCGCAATCATTGGAATTATATTTCAAGAAAAAGCAGCAGTTTTAAAACCCTTAGGAGACCTATTTTTAAATCTATTACTGGTCATAATAGTCCCTTTAATCTTTTTAACAATTACAACATCAATAACAAAAATGAAAACGCCAAAAAGGCTAGGAAAAATCATGGTAACAATAATAGGAACATTTGTTGTTACATCAATAATAGCTGTATTTGTGGGATTTGCAAGTACATATTTTGTTAAATTAGTAAATCCAGAAGATGGTGAAAAAATAAAACAAGCATTAGAACAAGATGTAGGAAATGATGAAACAAGTGAAGAAGAAAAAGAAGATGAACCTACAATTGCTGAAAGAACAGTTAATTTATTAACAGTAAATGATTTTTCTAAATTGCTTTCAAAAGATAATATAATAGCAGTGTTAGTTTTTTCAATTTTATTTGGTGTTGCTATAAATATGGCTGGAGAAAAGGGAAAACAAGTAAAAGAATTTGTGCAATCTGCAAATGAGGTTGTTGCTAATATAGTAAAAATTATAATGTATTATGCTCCTATAGGTTTGGGATGCTATTTTGCAGCATTTGTAGGAAGCTTTGGAGCTTCTATTGCAGTTGGATATTTAAAAACATTTGTAGTATATACAATAGTTGCAATTGCTTTTTATTTTGTAATGTATACAATATATGCATGGGTAGCAGGTGGAACAAAGGGAATAAGAGCGTTTTGGAAAAATGCATTACCATCAACATTAACAGCATTGGCTACATGTTCTAGTGCTGCATCAATTCCAGTAAATATTGAATGTAGTAAAAAAATGGGAGTGCCAGAAGATATAGCAGAGACAACAATACCTTTAGGAACGAGCTTTCATAAAGATGGTTCTATTATAGGTTCAGTATTTAAAATAATGTTTCTAGTTTGTTTATTTGGAACAAGTCTAGCTACAACTGGGGATGTAATGGGAGTTTTAGGTATTGCATTATTGGCTAATTTGTTGGTTACAGCTGTTCCAATTGGTGGTGGAACAATTTCTGAAATGTTAATTATAACAATGATGGGTTATCCAGTGGCAGCTTTACCTATTTTAACGATGATTGCTACAATAATTGATGCACCGGCAACGGCATTAAATGTTGTTGGAGATACAGTTTCTTCAATGATGGTGGCAAGAGTTGTTGATGGTAAAGATTGGATGAATAAGAGTGTTGAAGAATAAAAAAGGGTAAAAAAAGATATGATTATAGCTGAAATATCCAATTTTGGGTTTTGGCAGTAATCATATCTTTTTGTTCGTGGTGTTAAAATCCTATAATTTCTTGATATGCTTCTATAGCAAAGTGGTCTGTCATACCGGATATGTAATATAAAATGCAGTGATAAAAGTCTTTTTCATTGTTTGAAGAAAATAATATAGTATTTTTGCAAAAAGTTCTATCACCAAAATCATAGAATAGATTTATAAATCCTTTAAAGCTATTTCCAAGTTTTGGGTAAACATGGCAAAGTTTGTTTAAACTTGTTTGTAAGTCATTTGAATAATATGATTTTAGTATGTTATATATTTCGTTTAGAACAACTTCAAAATATCTAATAGAAGGTTGAATTCTATCACAGAAATATATATTTTTATAATTAAAGGCTTTTAATTCGTTTAACAAGTTAAGATATTTATCTGAAAAACATAAACCTTTTTCAAAAGAAGAATTTGTACATAAATCGTACACTAATTCGTTTATTACATTAGTATTGTTTATGTTTTCAAAATTATTTAAGTTAAGCAATTTATGTAATTCATTAGAACAATTGTCTAAGATTCCAAGTGTTACGCTATCTTCAATGTCACGGCAAACATAAGAAATTTTATCAGAAATTTTTACAACACAGCCTTCCCATGTATATGGTGCGAATTGATTTGGTTTTGTATAATCTTTTAAATCAATAAAGTCGTTTCTAGGTCTAACAGAGTTTTCATCAATTTCACCACAATGTGAAATAATACCGTCTCTTACTCCATAAGTTAGATTGAGATTTTGCTTACAACTTTCAGAGTCTTCTAATAATTCTATATAATCTACAAAATCTAGTCCATTTTTTTCATGCCAAAAACTAATACCCAAATCACGCATAGAAATAGAAGATAAAATTTTTTCACCAGCATGACCAAAAGGACTATGGCCTAAATCGTGTGCAACGGCAATTGCGTGTGTTAAATTAGTATTTAGACCTAGATATTGTGCGATTGTATGACTAATGGAATCAACCAATGTAACATGTTCGATTCTTGTGCAAATATGGTCATTGTCTGGAGAAAAAAATACTTGGGTTTTATGTTTTAGACGTCTATAAGCTGTAGAGTGGATTATACGTGTATAATCACGTTCAAAAATGTCTCTTAAATCAGTTTCTCTTTGGTATAGAGGTTTAGTTCTTGAGATTATATTTTCCCAATTTGGATTATTGGGATTAGCTGAATAGTTGGAAAATTTTTTTGTTGAATTCATAATATCAATCCTTTCAATTAAATTGTGTAAAATAATTGTGTTCTGTTTTTTTTTGTAGTATAATTTTTTTAGTGAAATAATTATACTACAATTATAATTAGAAAGATAGTGAACGATATAAAATTTTTTTAATTTATATGTACGAAAGGAGAAAATGTGATGGGAAAGTTATTTGTAATAGAGGGAACTGATTCAAGTGGAAAACAAACTCAATTGGAAAAATTAAAAAATAGATTTGAAAAAGAGAATATCAAATATAAAAGTGTTAGTTTTCCAAATTATGAAAGCAATAGTTCTGAACTTGTGAAAATATATTTGAAAGGTGAATTAGGAGATGATCCAAAAAAAATAAGTCCATATATTGCTTCAACTTTTTATGCAGCAGATAGATATATAACTTTTAGAAGAGAGTATCAAGAATATTATAATAATGGAGGCATTATATTGGCAGATAGATATACTACTTCAAATATGGTACATCAAGCTGGGAAAATAAGAGATGCAGAAGAAAGAAAAAAATTTTTGGATTGGTTATGGGATTTTGAATTTAATTTGTATGGTTTACCTGTGCCAACTCAAGTATTCTTTTTGAATATGCCAACAGAATATGCGGTTAAATTAATGAAAAATAGGAAAAATAAAATTACACATGAAGATAAGAAGGATATTCATGAAAAAAGTACAGAGCATTTAAGAGATGCATATAATGAGGCCATAAAGTTATCAAAAAAATATAATTGGTATGAAATACAGTGTGTAAGAAATTGTGAAATTCGTACTATTGAAGATATTCATGAAGAAATATTTGCAGAAATTGAAAAAATTTTAAATGAAAAAGAGGTAATGTAAAATGTTTAATTTAGTAAAAGATAATTTTGATGAAAATTCAGATGATATATTAGATTCTATAAATAAAATGATACAAAATAGTAAAAATGAGAAAAACGAAGAAAAAATTAATAAAAACGAGGAAAAAGAAGAAAATTAGAAAAATATAACAAAACTAAAAAATTTAAGTCAAAAATAAAACAAAATAAAATTTGGAATAAATTTTAAAAAATGTTATACTATTAATCGATGGTGCATTATTCTAGTCATGCAATGTTTTATGAGGGTGGGGCTAAAAATCCACTAAAGGGCACATCGTTGAAGTTTCTTGTATTTGCGCGAAATGCCAGTTTTGTGTGAGTATAGGGAGTAAAGAATTTAGGGTATTATGTAACGGCATACATAAGACTCCCTATTTTCGCGGAGGCTTAAATAGAAAAATTTAAGTATAACCTATGGTGAGTGCCAAGACACAAAATACATAGAGTAGCCTGTCTCGAGTGAATATGTGGGGATTACGTTTATAATGATATTTGTATTTTGGCCAAATATAAATAATCGGTGCTATGAAACCATATTTGCAAAAAAGACTAGTAAAACAAGTTTGTATGTTAAGGAAAACTTCTAGAATGTTTGCTATCACTAGCATGAAAGTCTAGGGATTAAGGTACAGATTTAAGTGGCGATCTGGTGTCTATTAAAATTAATAGATGCATCCCTTAAACGGAAACGGCTAAGACAGTAATGTCAAGCGGGAGGTAGAGAAATTCAACCAGACCTAAACTGTAAAATTTACTTAGACTTTTACCATCAAAAACTATAAAAAAATAAATGTAAATAAAAAACATTAAAAAGGAGCAAAATAAGTAATGGAAAAAAATAAAAAAGAAGAACACTCGGAAAATTCAACATTAAAATGGTTTATTCAAGTATTTACAATGACATTTATATTGTCAATCATATTTTCTTATGTATCAACAAATGGAGTATCAAATCTAAGTTTAATACCAGCATGTTTAATACTAATTTTAGTGATAGCAACAGGTATTTTATTCGATATAATTGGTGTAGCTGTTACTGTAGCAAATGAAGAGGAATTTCATGCAAAAGCTACAAAAAAAGTCAAAGGTTCAAAAAATTCAATAAAGTTAATAAAAAATGCATCAAAAGTTGCCAATATATGTGCAGATGTTATTGGTGATATTTGTGGTGTCTTAAGTGGGGCAATAAGTGCATTAATAGCAGTTAAAGTAACAAATCAATTTGGTTGGAATTTTAATTTGCAGTTTTTGTTGAGTGCATTGGTGTCAGCTATAACAGTTGGTGGAAAGGCAATTGGTAAAGAAGTTGCAAATAAGGAGTCAACTCGAATAGTATATGCAGTTGGTGTTTTTGGGGACGGACTCAAAAAACACCATCGAAAAAAATGATAATTTTGTGGGGTTGCGATGATTTGGGGACGGAACAAAAATCATCGCAGCCCCTAAAATCATCAAAAAAATAATTAGGAGGATTTGAATATGAAGGCACTTATAACAGGAGCTTCTTCAGGAATAGGGAGAGATATAGCTAGAGTTTTAGATAAAAAAGGATATGAATTAGTTCTAGTGGCAAGAGATGACGAAAAACTAAAAGAAATTGCTAAAGAACTAAAGAAAGTGGAAATTATATCAACAGATTTATCAATTGAAGAAAATTGTAAAAAAATTTATGAACAAGTACCAGATATAGATTTACTGGTAAATAATGCAGGATTTGGCGATTGCGGTGATTTTACAAAAACAAGTTTAGAAAAAGAAATAAAAATGATACAGACAAATGTGATTGCATATCATATTTTGACGAAATTATATTTGATTGATTTTAAAAACAAAAATAGTGGTAGAATTTTAAATGTTGCATCTATTGCTGGTTTTATGCCAGGTCCACTTATGAGTACTTATTATGCAACAAAATCATATGTTGTAAGACTAAGTGAAAGTATAAGAGAAGAATTGAAACAAGAAAAATCAAATGTAAAGATTTCAATACTTTGTCCAGGTCCAGTAGATACAAATTTTAATAAAGTGGCAAATGTTAAATTTCATCTAAGAGAAGCAAACAGTATGAAAGTAGCAGAATATGCAATAAAAAAATTAGAAAAAAATAAGTTTTATATTGTACCTGGAATTGATATAAAATTGGCTAGATTTTTTTCAAAAATAACACCTAATAATTTAATTTCTAAAATAACTTATAGAATTCAAAAAAGAAAACTTCATACATGAACAAAATTAAGAAAAAGTCTTGACAAATACAAACAAAAGTTCTATAATAACAACAGGTGATAATAATGGAAAGGCAAATTTTACATGTTGATGTAAATAATGCGTTTTTAAGCTGGACGGCTGTTGAAATGCTGAAAAATGGAAGTCAAATTGATATAAGGAAAATACCATCAATTATTGGTGGAGATGAAAGTAAACGTTCTGGAATAGTATTAGCTAAAAGTCCTAAAGCAAAAGAATTTGGAATAAAAACTGCAGAAACAATATACCAAGCTAGAATGAAATGTCCAAGTGTAAAAATATATAAATCAGATTTTAAAGTGTATCAAAAATATTCTAATATGTTATATAAATTATTACAAGAATATACAGATAAAATAGAAAGATTTAGTATTGATGAGTGTTTTTTAGATATGACAAATTATTTAATGAAGAGAACATTAATAGAGGTAGCACAGGAAATACATGTTAGAGTGAAAAATGAATTAGGATTTACAGTAAATATAGGAGTTGCAAATAATAAATTACTTGCAAAAATGGCCTCAGATTTTACAAAACCAGATAAGATACATACATTATATGCAAATGAAATAAGACAAAAAATGTGGTATTTACCAGTATCAGAGTTATTTATGTTAGGAAGAAGAACTGTTCCCAAATTGCAAAACATGCAGATAAGAACAATAGGTGATTTAGCAAATACTAATAAAGAATTGTTAACGAAAAAGTTTGGAAAACATGGCTTACAAATGTGGGAGTATGCAAATGGAATAGATAATAGTGAAGTAAAATATTTGCAGGAAAAACCAAAAGGGATTGGTAATTCTATTACATTACCAGAAAATATTTCGGAAATAGAAAAATTAGAAGAAATATTATTATCATTATCAGAACAAGTAACTTATAGGTTAAGAAAATATAAAATGAAAGCAAAAGTTGTAAATGTACAATTAAGAACAAAGGATTTTGTAGATTCAAGTCACCAAGAGAAATTAGAATATCCAACAGCAAGCACAAAAGAAATTTATAAAAAAGCCAAAAAATTGTTAATTAATATGTATAAACCATATACACCAATTAGGCTTGTAGGATTAAGAGTAGATGGATTAGAAGAAAATGAAATGCAACAAACAACATTATTTGAGCCTAAAGAGGATAAAAAACAGGAAAAATTAGATAAAGTAATAGATGAATTTAAAAATAAATATGGATATAATTTTATTACAAGAGCAGGGAGAATGGAAGTGAAAAATTTGAAATTTAAAGGTGAAGAATAATAAGATAGGAATAATTTAAATAAAATATAAGTAATATTAAAATAAGAAAATAAAATATAAGTAACATTTTAAGATGTATGAAGTTAAATAGGATATATATTATGTCGAATTACCATAAAATCTGTCAATGAAAAAAGGAAAAAAATTCCAAAAAGTACTTGAAAAATTTTTTAAATAGGTTTATTATAAAAAAAACATTGAGATTATATGAAAAGCTATAGAAAATGAGGGGGAATTCGAATGAAAACATTTTTTGGAGGTAAGTTTATTGCTAAATCGAAATTGGAGAAAGAAGGGATATTTTATCCAATAAAATTAGAGTACTACAAAAGTATTGAAAAAGATGAAAACAGACCAAATAACAATTATGTGAAGTTTGGAATAAGTGTAGTAAAAACAGAATATATCCCAGATAACATAAAAATTGTGTCAAGAGAGGTAAAAGACATAAGTACAGATGAAAGCAAAATAGAAAATTTATTGGCAATACTTAAAGAAAAAGAAGTTACTCCAGTTGCGGTTGAAGAAATAATAAAAGATTTACAACCAGAATATCTTAGCTAAAAATATTTAAATCAGTTACAGCAAAATGTTTACAAAACATAAAACTGTAACTAATTTTTACTTAAAATGAAAAAAAAACTTGCAAAATCCCTGAATATAGTCTAAAATACTGTAAGAGTAAAATAAGAAAGCATGGCTAAAAAATAATATTTAAGTAGTAAGGAAAAATTATATAGTGGTTTTAAATTAAAAATTAATTAGTAAATATTATTTTTTGACCAGATTTCTGCCTTTAGAAAGGAATGAATAAAGATGGCAGATAAATTAATAATAGTTGAATCTCCAGCAAAAGCAAATACAATAAAAAAATTCTTAGGAGGAAGTACAAAAGTAGTTGCTTCAATGGGACATATTAGAGATTTACCAAAATCAAAAATGGGAATAGATATAGAACATGACTTTGAACCACAATATATAAATATAAGGGGAAAAGGTGATTTAATAAAAACACTGAAAAAAGATGCAAAACAGGCTAAAACAGTATATTTAGCAACTGACCCTGACCGTGAGGGAGAAGCAATAGCTTGGCATTTGGCAACAATATTAAATGATGATGCAAAAAAGATTACAAGAGTAACATTTAATGAAATTACAAAAACAGCAGTACAAAAGGCTATAAAAGAGCCAAGGGATATAGATATAAATTTAGTTGATGCACAACAAGCAAGAAGGGTATTAGATAGAATTGTTGGATATAAAATAAGTCCTGTTTTATGGAAAAAGGTAAAAAGAGGGCTTTCAGCAGGTAGAGTACAATCAGTAGCAGTAAAATTAATAGTTGATAGAGAAGAAGAAATAGAAAAATTTATACCAGAAGAATATTGGAATATATATGCAGATTTAAAAGATGAAAAAAGCAAAAAAATATTCCAGGCAAGATTTTTTGGGAAAAACGGTAAAAAACAAGAAATTCATTCACAAGATGAAACAAATGAAATATTAGAAAATATTAAGAATGCAAAATATATTGTAACAGAAGTAAAAAAAGGTGAGAGAAGGAGAACACCTGCACCACCTTTTACTACAAGTACAATGCAACAAGAAGCATCAAGGAAATTAGGATTCACTTTAAAGAAAACAATGTCTGTAGCTCAAGGATTATATGAGGGTGTAAAAATTTCTGGAAAAGGAACAATCGGATTAATAACATATATGAGAACAGATTCTACAAGAATTTCAGAAGAGGCAAGAGCGGCTGCAAAAGAGCAAATAGTGGCTAAGTATGGAGAAAAATATTATGAAAACCGTTACTATAAAACAGGAAAAGATGCTCAAGATGCACATGAAGGTATAAGACCAACATATATAAATATTGATCCAGATAGCATAAAAAGTGAATTAACACCAGATCAATATAAATTATATAGATTAATATATAATCGTTTTATGGCAAGCCAAATGAAACCAGCAATTTATGATACAATGGCAGTTAATATAAAGGCAAATGAATATGATTTTAAGGCTAATGGACAAAATTTAAGATTTAAAGGTTTTATGACTTTGTATGTAGAAGGAACAGATGGAAAAGAAGAACAAGAAGAAGATATGTTACCAGAGTTGATAGAAAATCAAGAAGTTAAACTAGAAAAAATTAATCCAAAACAAAGTTTTACAGAGCCACCAGCAAGGTATACAGAAGCAAGTTTAGTAAAAGCTTTGGAGGAAAAAGGAATAGGTAGACCTAGTACATATTCTCCTACAATTACAACAATATTAGAAAGAAGATATATAGAAAAGTTGCAGAAACAGTTGCATCCAACAGAATTAGGTAGAATAGTAAATAAATTGTTGATTGAAAATTTTTCAGATGTTATAAATGTAGAATTCACAGCTAGAATAGAAAATGAATTTGATGAAATAGCAGAAGGAAAAGAAGAATGGAAAAAAATGATACGTGAATTCTATGGCCCATTTGAAGAAGAAGTAGAAAAAGTAGAAAAAGAATTGGAACATGTAAAGTTAGTTGATGAAGTATCTGATGTACAGTGTGAAAAATGTGGAAGAATGATGGTATACAAATATGGAAGATATGGAAAATTTTTAGCATGTCCAGGATTTCCAGAGTGTAGAAATATAAAACCAATAGTAGAAACAATTGATGTACCTTGTCCAAAATGTGGGGCAAAAGTACAAGTACGTAAAACAAAGAGAAGAAAAAATTATTATATATGTGAAAACAACCCAAAATCATGTGATTATATTTCATGGAATAAACCAAAAGTTGGTGAAAAATGGAATCCAGAAGATGCAGCAGATATAAATACAAAAACAGAAAAAGCAAAAAAGAGTACTAAGAAAGTTACTAAAACAACAAGAAAAACTGCAAAGAATAAGACAGCTAAGTCTGTTAAAACTTCTAAAAGTAAAAAGTAAAATGGCATAATAATTTTTATTTTGAATATACTTAAATAGAGATTGCTAATATAGAATTGATAAAGGATATTTAATTTAGCGAATTGTTAGCAAAAAGATTTATATATGCCTTGACAATATGTGAAAAATTTGTTATTATAATAGACGTATTGGAAAGAGGTATATATGCGGGAATAGCTCAGTTGATAGAGCGCTGCCTTGCCAAGGCAGAGGTCGCGGGTTTGAGCCCCGTTTCCCGCTCCATATATATTAAATTATGGCGATATAGCCAAGCGGTAAGGCACGAGTCTGCAAAACTCTGATCCCCGGTTCGATTCCGGGTGTCGCCTCCAATAAATAAACGATAGAACGTTGGTATATCAACATTTTATCGTTTTTTATATATTATAGGAAAGTTCTCTGAACTTCATAGAATATAAAAAATAACAATGCACTTTCACTATTGGTAAATTCTTAAAATTGACTTTTTTATGTAAATTTGATATAATGTAAATGATAGTATTTAATATACAATTTTGTTTGAGTCTTACCTCAATAAAAGTAAGAGAAAGGAATATATGAATTTTTATTTTGAAAGTATTGAAGAAATCAAAAAGGAAGCTATTGCATTTAAAAAGAATTACCCAGTGAGATTTGCAGGAAAAGAAGGGGCAGAATGGTCACCAAGTGAGGATTTTCTTAAAAAGTGGCAGCATTGCTATTCAGTTAATGGTGGTACTTTAGCATATGTTGAAGGAGATACAATGTATGTTATTCCGGCAATGACAAATGTAAAAGATCTAGTTAGATATGCTGATAATGATATGGAAAAGTTCGGCAAAATGAATGTAAATACAGAAAATAATTTTTTTGTACCATTATCTAGAGGAGAAATACTAGAGAATTATCAACTTCGGGCTCATTGGGACTTCTTAAAAGCAGTTCAATATGAATATTTAAGAAAAAATTCATAATGTCTTTAAAATTGTAATTTTAAAGAAAATATCTTCGAGAAAGGAGTCATTTTTAAATGACTCCTTTCCAAATATAGATAATCATAAAATATTTTTATTAGCGAATATTATTAATATTTATTTTCATTATTGAACTTCTTTAAAAAATACATATTCATTACCAGAAGTATTATTTCTAGTTTGATATAAATATCCATTGTAGATATCTTTATTTTGAGTATTTAAATCAACATTAATGTTAGAATGATAAACAAAAGAATCATCATCGTAATTTTTAATATGAATATCAAAAGCTAAATTATAGCTAATTTGAGACAAATCAACATTTGCCTGTTGAAGAAGTTTACCATTCAAAATAACTGAATTCACATTATCATGAATAGAGTAGTTTTTTACAATTCCAGAATTTACATATCCTAAAGAAATAGGGTTAGAGCAATCGGTGTAAAAAGTAGGAGTAGAGTAATCTGAAGATTCATTTTGTTCATTTGTATTAATGATGTTAAAATCGATACGTGAATTGTCAGCTGAAGCTATATTATCAAATTTACCAAAGTTATTTAAATTTTTGTAGTTTAATACTTGTGTACCTAAATCACTATTTGGAGTAATTTTTATGTTATCAATCCATAATTCTTTAACTGTGTTTTGAGTTGTTAAATCAGAAATTGAAGATGTATTATCAATGTAAATTGCAATATCAGTGTATTGGCAAATATTCAAATCTTCTAAAGAATTATCTGAACGGTTATTTATAGCATTTGCACTGTTGTAAATTAATATTTTATTTACCTTAAAAATAGAAAGTTGGTTTTGGTCAGATATTTTTAAAGATTGATTTACAAATTCATTTCTTGAGTAGCTTGCATAAAAAATATATGAATAAGCTAAAATACAAATTATTAATAATATTATTAATAGCAATAATATAAGTTTTGGGTGTTTTGTTTTAAATTTAAAATTCATTTGTGTATACCTCCTATTTTTAAAAATCTAGGAAACACTCCATATTTCCTAGAATATCAAAATAACCATGCACAGAAATTTGCTTTGCAAATTTCGCGCGCGAACAAATACACGGACTTTAAAATGTTTTAGTAAGTGCCAATGTTATTAATGTCCGCTTTTGTTCTTTCTTATTTTTCTAAACGTTTATATAACATTTCCATATAACTATATACTTTTTCATGCCAGTTTTCGTCACTTGCATAACGTATATTAACATTTGCTATAGTTGGGCCATTATAGTATGTAGCTAACGCTTTTTCGTTATCGTAAATTCTTGTACCAACTGGATTTATATAGTATTTTACCATAACTTTTGCAACTAATTCTATTCCATCTTTGTAATCTGTAAATTCAAAAGATGATTCGTATGGAGTAGCATCATATGAGCCATATCCAAATAAGTTCTTTTTATCGTTAGCAATTTGAGATGTTCCCCAAGCACTTTCGTGAATACCTAAAGATGCTAGGAATATACCATTTATTTTGTATTTTGTATCAATATTGTAAAATGTTTCATAATTGTCCTCAAAGATTTTATTTTTATCATTTGGTAGGCCAGTGAATATTTTTTTGTAATCTGATAGTGTTAGTCCAGATGATTGATTTAAAGGCATATCTTTATCTAATTTTACTACTATTTTTGTAATACGATTTTTTTCTGGCATAGTAGGTGTTACTGCAGCTGATGTTAAATTTTTTGTAGGTAGATATCCTTCAATTCCGTCATAAGAAACTTTACACCAATCTTCACTTGGTAAATCTAATAGAGTAACATCATAATAAGTTTTTATTTCTGCAAGTTCTTTTGATGTGTCTGACATTTCTTCACGTAATGTGGTATCTTTTGTTAAATATAAAGTGTCTTTTATGTGTGCTTTGATTTTTGCTAAAAATTCAGATGTTCCAACATCAACTATTTGTGGAATGAAATCTTCAGTTTTTTCTTCTTGTAAAATAGTCTCATCAGTCAATTCTCCGTTATCATAAGAACGTACAAGTGTTACATTCTTTTTTCCATTTGTACCATTTTGTAAAACTACTTCTTCTCCTTTGGGTAATAAGTTTCTTTCTGTATATAAAGTTTCAAAAGGAATGTCACGTTCTTCTACAACTTGTTCTTTTACTGTTTCTAGTGCGGCATTTGAAGTTATGATATTATGTGCATTTAGTCTGTGTCTATTAATTTCTATAGAAACACTGGATTTTCCTACTTCAGATAATGGTGAGTATAATTCTATTGATGGGTCTTTTGCTGATATAGAATTTGAGCCTAGTAAAGCCATAACTACTGCTATTAGCAAAAGGACAAATACAAATGTGATTCTTAATGTCTTGCTATGAGGAGTGCTTGTACTTTTTATTTTCTTGATATTTTTATTGCTATTTGAGTGAGTATTGGAATATGCAGTTTTAGTGGCTTTTTTTGCATTTTGATGTTCATATTGTAGACGTGTTTGTTGTAGTTCTCTGAATACATCTGTTAATTGACGATTATCTGTATCAAAATAACCATTTTTGTTTGGCATAACTTTATTTCTTCCTTTCTATATTTTTTGTGATTTATTGCTTCAAAATTCTTCATATTTCTACAATACATATTATATAATAATAATAATAACTTGTCTATATTTTTTTAGAAAAAATCACTTGCAAATTTTGTAAAATAGTATATAATATAAAGGAAAAATGTGATTTGAGGGGGTGAAAAAATGAATAGTGGTAAATTGGAAAGGTTGCAAGAAAATATAAAGTACAAATTTAATAATATAGAATTGTTAAAAACTGCATTAACTCATACATCATATGCATATGACCATGAAATACAAAGTAATGAAAAATTGGAGTTTTTGGGTGATAGTATTTTAGAATTTGTATCTAGTCAGTATATTTACAAAAATTATCCTAAACTAAAGGAAGGAGAAATGACTAAAGTCAGAGCAACAGTTGTATGTGAATCAAGTTTGTATAAGGTAGCAGGGCTACATGATTTTAGTGATTTCTTATACATAGGAAAATCTGAACAACATTCAAAAGGAAATAAAAAACCTGCAATATTGGCTGATAGTGTGGAGGCAGTAATAGCAGCAATGTATTTAGATGGAGGTTTGGAGCCAGCTTCAAAATTTATTATAGAAAATTTAAAAGATGAAATCGCGGTTGCAACACAACATGTAGGAGAAAAAGATTACAAAACTATGTTGCAAGAAAAATTGCAAGAACATGGAAAAGTAAAAATTGTGTATAGAATCGTAAAAGAAACAGGTCCAGATCATGATAAGAGTTTTGAAGCAGAAGTTGAATTGAATGGTAAAGAACTTGCAAGAGGAAAAGGAAAAAGCAAAAAATTGGCTGAAATGGGAGCTGCTAAAAAAGCATTAGAACAGTTAAAATAAATAGAAAATTCAAGGAGGTGTCTATGAAAAAGAAATATGTTATTCCAGTATTTGTACCACATTTAGGTTGTCCAAATGATTGCGTATTTTGCAACCAAAAATCAATTAGTGGTCAAAAAAAGAATATAAAAAAAGAAGATGCCAAAAAAATTATTGATGAATTTTTAGAAGAAATAAAAGATAGAGATGGAGAAAAAGAAATAGCGTTTTTTGGAGGAAGTTTTACAGCAATAGAGGAGAGCAAACAAGAAGAATTGTTACAACTTGCTTATGAATATGTAAAGCAAGGAAAAGTTGGAAGTATAAGAATTTCAACAAGGCCAGATTATATCAATAAAGAAATTCTAAAAAGGTTAAAAAAATATAAAGTAAAAACAATAGAATTGGGAGTGCAATCATCAAATGATTATGTGCTACAAAAAGCAGGTAGAGGGCATACTTTTGAAGATGTAAAAAAAGCATCAAAGCTAATTAGAAAAAAAGGTTTTGTGTTGGGCCATCAGATGATGATAGGTTTGCCAGAAAGTACTAGACAGGATGAAATAAATACTGCAAAAGACTTAATAAGACTAAAACCTAAAATGGTTCGAATTTATCCAGTTTTAGTTTTAAAAGGAACAAAACTTGAAAAGGATTATCAAGATGAAAAGTATAAGGCTTTGACAGTTGTTCAAGCTGTGGAAATCTGCAAAGAATTAGTGAGAATGTTTGATGATAAAAATATTGATATTATAAGAGTGGGTTTGCAAAATACAGATGAAATATCAGATCCAAAAAGTAAAGAGAGCCAAGTTATAGCAGGTCCATATCATCCAGCCTTTAGACAACTAGTTGAGTCTGCTATGTGGTATGATGCTATTGTTAGTAAAATTAAGAAATTGAATACTAAAGTTAAGGAAGTTGAAATTACTGTAAATCCTATTGATGTTAATAGTGTGATTGGTCATAAAAAAGAGAATGTTAAAAAATTGAAAGATATATATGATGTTGATTTATTTGTTAAACAAGATAAAAAAATAAAACAAGGAAAATCTAAAATTGAGATTATAAAATTATATAAAGACTTTTTAGAGGAACAGTGATGTTTTTGGGGACGGACTCAAAAAACATCACTCTTACATACTATTTAAAAATAATAAATGTTATATGGGTTAATAATTTTTTCGGTTCAATACGCAAACTAAAAATTTCTAAAATAAAATAATGTAATCCTTCAGCTTAGTCCTCACTTCGTTCGACGTGAAGCTCTTCCATTATTTTATTTAAGAAATTCTAAGATTGTTCCAATCACATTCAAAAATTATTTTACCATATAACATTTATTATTTTTTATGTAACTTGAAAAAAGTAGTGTTTTTTTGCTCCGTCCCCAAAAACATCAGCTCTTTAGTATAAAATTACCAAAAAAGGAAATAATAAAAATGGTGATTTTATGAAAAAAGAGGAAAAAATAGAAATTAAAGAATTAATTAAAGAGGGGTTAGGAACATTATTAGGAGCAGTAATAATGGCGATGGGAACCGCTCTGTTTTTATTACCAAATCAACTATCATCAGGAGGATTTGCTGGAATAGCAACAATATTGTACTATTTGCTAAATATACCAATGGGAACAACAGTACTTGCATGTAATATACCAATATTTTTACTAGCAGGGCACAGACTAGGAAAAGGATTTTTTGTAAAATCATTATTAGGAACAGTAAGCTTTTCAATCTTTATAGATTTATTTGATAAATTAACACCATTAACGACAGATAGATTTTTGGCGTGCATATATGGGGGTATCATAATAGGGCTAGGAACAGCAGTTATATTAAAAAGCAACAGTTCAACTGGTGGCTCAGATTTAATAAGTTTTATAGCGAGAAGTTATAGGCCTAATTTAAGAATGAGTAATATAATTATTATAATAGATACTGTTATAGTGGCATTAAATGTGATATTTTTTAAAGAAATAGAAATAGGTTTATATTCAGCTATAAGTATATATTTAATGGGGAAAATTATAGATATTGTTTTTGAAGGTATATATTTTACAAAATTATTGATTATAATTTCAAACCGAAATGAGCAAATAGCAGAGGAGATAGGGAACAAAATAAAAAGAGGAACTACTGGTCTTTTTGGAAAAGGAATGTATACAGGGGAGAATAAACTTATACTAATTTGTGCAGCTTCTAGAGGAGATGTGGCTAGAGTTAAAGATATTGCTATGAGCATAGATAATAATAGTTTTATTGTTATTACTAATGCAAGAGAAGTATTTGGTAAAGGATTCAAAGAATAAAAACGAAAATTTGTTCTATAAATATTGATTTGTGATAATTTATATGTTATACTAAAAATGTTAAAAAAATAAAAAGGAATGAGATAAAAGATGCAAGTACAAAAATATATATTAAAAGAACCAGAATGTTTTAATTTAAAAGATATATTTACATGTGGACAATGTTTTAGATGGAAAGAAAATGAAGAGAAGGGATACACAGGAGTAGTTGGAGAAAATGTAATAAAAATAAAACAAGATGGAAGAAATTATATTTTAGAATCAAAAGGAAAAGATGATTTGGAGAAATTAGCAATAGAATATTTTGAGTTAAAAAGAGATTATAAAGAAATCCAAAACACATTATCTAAGATAGATGAAAATATGGAAAAAAGTATAAAATATGGTCAAGGAATACGAATATTAAATCAAAATTTATGGGAAACAATAATATCATTTATAATATCAGCAAACAACAATATACCAAGAATTCAAAAAATAATCCAAAGACTATCAGAAAATTTCGGAAAAGAGATAATATTTGAAAATGAAAAATATTATACATTTCCTACACCAGAAGAATTAAAAGATGTAAGTGTAGAAAAATATAGAGAATTAGGCTTAGGATTTAGAGATATCAGACTATATGAAACAACACATGCAATACTAGATGGAAAAGTTGATTTAAAAAAATTAGAACAAAATCCAAATACACAAGAAGTAAGAGAAGAACTTTTGAGTTTATCTGGAGTAGGGCCAAAAGTAGCAGACTGCATTTTATTATTTTCAACATTAAAGAGATTTGAAGTATTTCCAATAGATGTATGGGTTAATAGAGTAATGAATGAATTATACATACATGGAGACGAAAATAAAGTAAATAAAAAGCAGATAGAAAAAGTAGCACACGAGAAATTCGGTGATTTAGCAGGTTTGGCACAACAATATTTATTTTATTGGAGAAGAGAGTTACAAGAATAAAAAACAGATGTTAATACTATAAAAACTTTTTGTGTTTGCACATAAGATTGCAATTAAACTAAAAAAGAAATTTCAAAAACAAGACCAATATAAAAAGGAGAAAAAAAGTGGGACTAAGAATAATATATGGAAGAGCAGGAAGCGGAAAAAGTGAATACTGTTATCAAGAAATAGCTAAAGAAATAGAAAAAAATGAAAAAATATTTTTAATAACACCAGAGCAATTTTCATTTACAGCTGAAAAAAAATTAATGGAAGCAGTAAAAACAGAAGCGGTATTACAAGCAGAAGTAATACATTTAAGCAGATTAGCAAAAAGAGTTATAAAAGAAATAGGAATAAAAGATGATAGAATGACAAAATGTGGAAAAGCAATGTTGATTAGTCACATATTAACAACACAAAAAAAAGAATTAAAATATTTATCAAAATCAGAAGAGAACATAGATTTAGCAATATCAAGTATCACTGAACTAAAAAAACATGGAGTAACAGTAGAAAGACTTAAAGAACAAATAGAAAAAACAGAAAATATTTATCTAAAAACAAAATTGCAAGATATAAGCATAATATATGAGCAATATGATGAACAAATAAAACAATCATATATAGATGAAGCAGATGAATTAACAATACTTGCACAAAATATAGAAAAAATAGAATGGCTAAAAAACAGTATTATATATATAGATGAATTTGCAGGATTTACATATTCAGAATACCACGTTATAAAAGAATTAATAAAATATGCCAAACAAGTAAATATAACAATAACAGTAGATGATTTAGGTCAAACATTAAATCCAGATACAGATATTTTTTATGCAAATAAAATAACTGTAAAAAAACTACAAGAAATAGTAGAACAAAATGAGTTAAAACAAGAAAAGCCAATAAAACTAACAGAAATAAAAAGGTTCAAAACACCTGAACTAAAGTACATAGAAGGACATTTGTTTAAAACACAATCCACAAAATATGAACAAAAGGTGGAAAATTTATCAATGTTTTTAGCTAAAAATCAATATACAGAAATAGAATATATAGCAAAAGAAATCACAAAACTAGTAAAAGAAAAAAATAAAAGATATAATGACATAGCAATAATAACAAAAAATATACAAAACTACTCAAACTTAGCAAAAGTAATATTTGAAAAATATGATATACCAATATTTATAGATGAAAAAAGAGAATTAAGCCAAAATATAATAATACAATATGTATTATCAATATTTGAAATATTACAAAAAAATTATAGTAAAGAAAGTGTATTTCAATACGCAAAAATGAGATTTTTAGATATTGAACAAGGGGATATTTTTAAACTAGAAAACTATTGTACTAAATGGGGAATAAAACAAAATAAATTCAAAAAAGATTTTGTATATGAGCTAGAAGATAATAAACAAGAAGTAGAATATTATAATGAATTAAGAAAAAGAATAATAGAACCAATAGAAAAATTAAGACAAAAAATCAGAAAAGAAAAAACAGCAAAAGCAGTAACATTAGCAATATATGAATTTTTAGAAGAACAAAAAATAGAAGAAAAAATATCTTTAAAAATGCAAGAGTTAAAACAAAAAAATAGAGAAGACTTAGTACAAGAATACAAAGAAAGCTACGAAATTTTAATAAATGTGTTAGATGAAATAGTAAAAATATTTAAAGATGAAAATATAACAATAAATCAATATTCTAATATCTTAAAACAAGGATTAAAAGCGAGCAGTCTAGGAAAAATACCAGGAACACAAGACCAAGTAATAATGGGAGATGTAGATAGATCACGAAGTCACAAAGTAGATACAATTTTTATTATAGGCTTAAATGATGGAGTATATCCAAGCATAAATAAAAGTGAAGGATTTTTAGGAGATGAAGACAGAGAATATCTAAAAGAACAAGGAATAGAATTAGCAAAAGGAACTCTAGAAAATCTATATGATGATAATTTTAATATATATAAAGCATTTACAACAGCAGAAAGAGAACTACATTTATCATATAGCTCAGCAGATACAGAAGGAGGAGCATTAAGGCCATCAATTTATATAACAAAGATAAAGAAAATGTTTCCAAATTTAAAAGAAACAAGTGATGTAATAACACAAAAATATGAAATTACAAATCAAAAAGCAACATATGAAGCACTAATAGAAAAATTAGCTAAAATACAGGAAAAAGAGCTAGAACCAGAATGGAAAGAAACATATAGATACTTCGAAAATGAAGCAAGCTGGAAAAACAAACTAGAAAAAGACTTACAAGGATTAAGTTACACCAATATACCACAAAATATAGAAACAACAACAATAGAAAAATTATATGGAAATGTATTGAAAACAAGTGTATCAAAATTAGAAACATATAAAAAATGTCCATTTTCATATTTCCTAAAATATGGATTAAATCTTAAACAAAAAGAAGAACTAAAAATTCAAAATTTTGATACAGGGTCATTTATGCATGAAATAATAGATTTATTTTTCAATCAAGTTAAAGAAGAAAATATACAATTAACAGAATTACTAGGAGAAGAGGAAAAAATAAGAAAAATTGTTAATCAGATAGTAGAAACAAAATTAGATTACGGAAAATATAGATTTACAGCAACAGTAAAATACAAAATTTTAATACAAAGACTAGAAAGAATGGTAACAAAGGCATTAAAATATATTGTAGAAAGTTTAGTATATAGTGATTTTAATGTAGAAGGAACAGAAGTAGAATTTGATAATGGAAAAGAATATAAGCCAATAGAAATAACTTTAGGAACTGGTAAAAGGATAGAAATTAGAGGCAAAATAGACAGAGTAGATATTGCAAGAACATCAGACGGAAATTATTTAAGAATAATAGATTATAAATCTTCTGCAAGAAATGTTGACTTAAATGAAGTATATGCAGGAATATCAATTCAATTATTAACTTATTTAGATGCAATATGTGAAGAAAAAGACTTGATGCCAGCAGGAATTTTGTATTTTAACTTAATAGAGAAAAATGTAAATCCAAAAGTAAAAACAGAAGAAGCAATAGAAGAAGAAATAAGAAAACAATTCAAAATGAAAGGCCTAATACTAGCTGATATTGAAGTAATGAAAATGCAAGACAATAATCTAAAAGAAGGAAAAACATCAAAAATAATTCCAGCAGGAATAAGTGGAAAAGGAGCAATTAACAAAAGAGACACAAATGGAGTTGAACAAGAAGAATTTGAGGTATTACAAAAATATATAGGAAAAATAATAAAAGAAATAGGAAAAGAAATACTACAAGGAAAGATTGACTTAAAACCAACAAATTATAAAGGAAAAACACCATGCAGATATTGCGAATATCATGCAATTTGTGGATTTGATGCTAGAAACAATAAAAACAAATATGAATATATTGAAAATCTAAGTAAAGATGATATAATAAGAAAAATGAGATAAAGAGGTGCAAAAGTGGATTTATCAAATGAAAATGTGGTGCACATAAAAGATGGAGAAGTAGAGTACATACAATTCAAAAGATTACTAGAATATAGTGATATTATTACACATGCGTTTTCTGTTGGGAAAGATGTAAATTTTAAAGGAATGAAAATCGTAGATGGACAAATTGTGAAGTGCAACACAGAGAAAATGTTATGTGATTATAGAAAATTATGTACAAGTTTAAATTTAGAAAAAAATGATATAGTAAGACCAATACAAACACATTCAACTAATGTAAAAATAGTAGAAGAAAAAGTATTAGAAGAGGAGCCAGATATTTATGTAGAAAAATATTTGGAAACAGATGGATTAATAACTAGAAGAAAAGATACAATATTGGGAACTACAAGTGCAGATTGTATTTTGTTGATGTTTTTTGATCCAGTAACAAAAACTATAGCAAATATCCACTCAGGCTGGAAAGGTACATATGGACAAATAGCAAGCAAAACTGTTAAAAAAATGAAAACAGAGCTACACGTAAATCCAGAAAATCTAATTTGTTGTATGTGTCCGAGTATTAGAAAATGTCATTTTGAAGTTAGAAAAGATGTAAAAGATTTGTTTGAAGAAAAATTTAAAGATATAGTAGATATAAGTAAAATAATAGAAAAGCAACCATGTGAAAAAGGTACAGATGAAAAATGGAATATAGACACAATAGAATTAAATAAAATGTTGTTAGTACAAGATGGATTAAAACCAGAAAATATTATCGATAGCAAAATTTGTACTGTTTGCAATTCAGATAAATTGCATTCATACAGAGTAGAAAAAGAGAATTTTGGATTAGAAACAGCAATAATTGCTTTAAGATAATAAAAATAGTGTAATTATAGTAGCATTTTTAGAGAGATTTAATGTTCATATATTTGTATATTGCTTAAAAGTAGAAAGGAATGAATTTTTGAATGTATCAAACATGGGAAGAATTAGAGAACTCAATAAAAAATTGTCAAAAGTGTAAATTGTGTAGAACTAGACAAAATATTGTATTTGGTGTAGGAAATAAAAATGCAAGTATAATGTTTATAGGTGAAGGCCCTGGTGCAGATGAAGATAGACTGGGAGAACCATTTGTAGGAAGGGCTGGAAAGTTGATGAATATGGCTTTTAAGATGGTTGGAATAGATAGAAATGATGTGTATATTGCAAATATAGTAAAATGTAGGCCTCCACAAAATAGAAATCCAGAAGATGATGAAGCTACTGCATGTTTAGATTATTTGCGTAATCAGGTAATATTGGTTAAGCCTAAAATAATAGTGCTTTTGGGCAGTGTAGCACTAAAAAATATCTTAGGAAAAGAACATGGAATTACTGCTTCAAGAGGAAATTGGATTGAAAAAAAAGGCATCTTATATATGCCTACATGGCATCCAGCAGCATTGCTACGTGATGAAAATAAAAAGATTGATTTTGTTAAAGATTTAATGTTAGTGACAGATAAAATGAAGGATATATCTGAATAAAAACAAAAAAAGCTCTAATTATCAAAGTTTTTTAAATGATTAGGGCTTGTTTATGTTTTATATGTTGCATAAAGTTTTAGAATCTTTTAAATTTAAAATTTGAAAAAATCTATCTTCTTTATATTTGGAATTACTAGAATCTATAAAACTAATTGTACCAGGAATTCTAGAGTTATTTATTAAATTTTTGCTTTCAAGTATATCTTTTAAATGTTTAGCTAAACTAGCAGCACCATTAAAAAATTTAACATCTCCTAATACAGCTTTAATTTCATTTGTTATTAAAGGATAATGAGTACAACCTAATACGACATTATCAACCTTTCCAATATATTTTGATAAGTTTTTTTTCAAATATAATTCGATTTTTTCTTGGTTTCCTTCTTCGATTGTATTAGCTAGACCTGAACATGGTAATAAATATGTTTTATGGTTATTGTATTTTTTATATAATTTATGAAATTTTTCACTTCCAATAGTTGCTTTTGTTGCCATTACAAGTGATGTTTCATTATATGCGAAGTCGTGTACCATCTTATATGCAGGTTCTATTGCTATTATTGGGATTTCAGGATATTTTTTTCTTAAGAATTTTGCAGACTTTGCACTTGCAGTATTACAAGCAATTACTATTGCCTTACATTTTTTATTTATAAAAGTATTGACAATTTTGTCACAGAATTCAATGATTTCTGAATCTTTTTTATCACCATATGGATTGTTTTTTGAATCACTGTAATATATGTAATTTTCGTTTGGCAATAATTTTATAATCTCACTTAATACTGTTACCCCACCTATTCCTGAGTCAAAAATACCAATACTCTCTCCACTATTCATAATATAAAGTTCATTCCTTTCTCACTTCGCCTTAACACACATATAAATTAAAGTATTTATTCTATTTCAAATTAGAACGACTTTCATTTTAAATATGTTGCACAAAAAATCTTATAGCAAAAATATTATATATGTAATTAACAAAAAAATCAACGAAAATTGCCAATAAAGACAACAAAAATATTACAGAAAGTAAGTAAAAGTGTACTTTTAGTTTGTTCTATAAAAGCTTTGTATATGATAAAATATTTATTATTGACGAAATAAAAACTTTTCCAAAAAGTTTTTTCAAATTTAATTATACATGACATTTTTGATATAAAACATTTTTGAAAAGGTATGTTAATCTTTGAACTTTAGTAAATGTAT
>ERZ824473.1744-NODE-1744-length-28744-cov-8.184600_pt1 | contig 28744 bp, 34 predicted proteins | sample MGYA00519874_ERZ824473 | MGnify/ENA primary metagenome ERZ824473 (study PRJEB31778, sample SAMEA3449151) | human gut metagenome | biome: human gut; feature: human-associated habitat; material: faeces | place: United Kingdom | collected 2010/2012 ... | reverse complement strand
AACTGCTTTTTATGGAATAAAACTTTTTTCTTCTTTTTTATTATGTGATTGTATTTAAATTCATTAATAAAACCTACTTCTTCATAAAATTTAAAAATTTTCTTTTGGATACCAATCCTTCTATTCTTTTAACCTCCTTTTTATTATTAAATTTAATTACTGTCGGTGTGTATTCTAATTTATATTTATCTGTCAAATCAAAATAACCATCTCTTCCTTTATTAATATTAACTCCATAAACTTTCACATCATTTTTTTTGATATAATCATTTAATGTCAATTTGAATTTTGAACATGGGCTACAATTTTCTTTATAAAAGTAAATAATTGTATCATTTTTAGATGACGTATACTTACTTATTTCTGAAGCATCTATTTTTATATAATAATTGTGTCCATTAACTTCCGTATAGATTAAATTAACAGAAATAATTGTTGTTATTAAAATAATTAATATATTTTTAATGATTTTATTATTTTTTTGTCTTAATTTTTTCATTTTATATCTTCATTCCAATCAATACTGTTATCAATATATTTATTAGTTAAATTTTTTTGTTCTAAAATCACCACCGTGATATTAAATGTTTTACATGCTTTCAATATCTTATTAATTATTTCGTCATTGAATCTGCTTAACACATTATCAAAAATTAAATAAAATGGATTATTTAAAATTGATTGACACACGCTTATTATTAAAAGATCTGTATCAGAAAAAATATCCTTTGTATAAATATTTTCTAGATCTAAAATTCTATCTATTTCCTCAAAATCATTTTTATATACAGAACCATAATCAAAATATTTTTTTGAAAATGATTATTTATTATGAAGATTTTATTCTTTAAGCTATCCACAGAATAATCCTCAATATTTTCCTTACCTAAATAAATTTTAAATTTTGTACTGTTATTATTTTTTAAACACGCTATAAGTTGATCTATCTTCTCAGTATTTTTATCAAATAGAAGATTAATTTTATTTTTTTCAATTTCAATGTGCGAATTTCCTATCAAATACATATTCTCTGGTTTTGATAATCTAATCTTTGATACCATTGTTATATTCGATGTTTTTTTCCATATTTCTACTTTCAAATTATTTACATAGATATTTATTTGTTTATAGTATTTTCGTATATTAAAACCGTATGTAAAAATATATAAATAACCAATAATTGGAATAATCAAATAACTATATCCTATCAAATCATTAAATATTAGAGATATTATCAGTGTTATAAATAATATGGCATTTAACCCTAAATATAAATAATTAATATTATTTATTAAACATTCATTATAATCAATAATATTCTTATTAAGCAAAATTATTCCTAATGTATGTACAACCATAATAAGTCCAATAATTTTATTACTATAACAAACAACGGCTGACAACAACAATCCAACTATAAAATAATCTATTAGTTTAAAAAAATTATTCTCACCTAAAATGAAATTCTGTTCATTTTCTTTTATAATTTTGTTAATTATAATATTAGAAATATTCATATCTACAATAATTCCTAAAAATAATAATAAACAAATTATCATATTATGTATCATATTCGTAAAGTCAACAAACATAAAATAATAATCTAAATTCATATAGCAAAGATAACCTATTACTGCCATTAGCATAACTTTAAAACAGCTTAACATGATAAATAACATTGTAAGAATAATATTTTTAAAAAGAAATTTATATTTTTCTTTTATATAATAAATAATACTAAGAATATTTAATTGGTTATTATTCAAATATCTAATATTCATGTATGTATCAGTTTCTTTTTTTTCTATAAGTTCCTTCCTTTTTTTTGAAGGATCCCAAACCTTAATCTTTTTATCACATTCTTCGAGAACTACTTGAGAATAATTATTTCCACAAAGAATACATGGTGTCGTTTCTAATTCGGTAGTTAAATTATAATTTATTGATAATTCACTTAATATAGTTTCTAAATTTTTATTAGACCAATTTTTTTCATAAATATAAGATATAACAAACAAATTAGTCTTTATTCCCATTTTAAAAAATAAATAATTTAATGTTTTTAAATCATAATTTTTACTTCCAAAAAACATTATTTCACCCCCTGTACTATTTCTCTATTTATTATGTAATAATCATTCGTACCAGCTATTCCTAAATTATCATGACTAATATATATTTTCATAAAATCACATTCATCAAGATTTTTTACAATATTTATTCTATTTTCGATATCAATATTTGATAATGACTCATCTAATATTAAAATATCTGGTTCTGATAATATTGCTCTTATTAATGCAATTCTTTGCTTTTGACCTGTTGAAAGATTTGATTGATTAGGTTTGATTTTTTCTTCTAATTTGTTAGGTAAATTATTAATATAATTATCAATTGTAAAATTTTTACATAGTCTTTTTATTGTTTTGTCAGTAACAACTTTTCCTAAACATATATTTTCTCGTATGGTTCCTGTAAATAAATTACTCTCATTGGATAAGTAAACAACATTACATTTATTAATATCTTTAAACTGGTTATCGCTATCACTAACAAGAATTCTACCTGTATATATATTTGATAACCCTGCTATACACTTAGCAATACTACTTTTGCCACAACCACTTTCCCCTAAAAGAAAAATGTTATCCCCATGTAATATAATATTTGTTTTATTTATTACAGGTTTGTTTTCATAACTTAAAGAAAAATCTAATAATTTTATATTATTTACGTTCATTTTTACTTTCTTATTGTTTTTTCTAATATTTTTTTCAAAAAAAACTTGTAAAATTCTATTATACGCCGTTAAAAAACCTTCTAATTGAAATTGAAATAATACAATTTCTAATAAAACAGATTGAATTATTTCAGATATAGTCACAAAAATTGCTAAATTTCCCATTGTCATTTTTGAACTCATTACAAATTTTATTCCTAAAAAGATAATAACTATCCCAAATAATATAGAAAATAAATTTTGTAATATTGATATGTAATTTCCATAATTTTCTTTTTTTGAGCTGCTATCCGCATAACTTTTTAAGCTTGAAATGATTCTATTTTTGTAATATTCTTCACTGCCATTTGTTTTAATTTCATCCAAACTCTGAATTGTTTCTAAAAGATTTGCATTATATTCTGCATAATTTTGCATTTCTCTTAAATTATTATGATAAATTTTATTAAATGTTTTCCATCCTATTAAAGCTATCAATACACAACAGCTTACAATTATCATAGTTAATTGAGCATTTAAAAAGAACATGTATAAAATTCCAAAGATCATTATTATAAAGTCCGGTAATAAGTTCACTAACAATTCATTAATAGTTCTTGATAATAATAAGCTATCTCCTATCCTTGAAAGAACTTCTCCAGACTTCATGCGTTTTACGCTATTTTGTTTATTATCAACAAATATTTCTATTATTTTTTTATTAATATTAAATTCCATACTTTTTATAGTTTTTACACTCAAGATATTTTTAAAAAATGTTATACTTCCTCTTGAAACAACTACTAAAAGTAAAAGTATACAAAATATGCTTAAATATAATCCTAATAAGACGTTATTTTTATCTACGTCTATTGCATTCAATAATATTCCAAATTTAGATGCCAAAAGAACTCCTATTATTGAAATTATTGCCGACAAAATTGAAATAGTTATCAATCTAACTTTTTCGTTATAAATACTTTGAATTATAAAGTTATCTTTTTCTTTTAATAGATGCTCATTATTATTTTCTTCAAATGATGAAAAATCTGCTCTAATTAAATATTTAATTTTATGAATAAATTCACTACTTCTTACCCTTTTAACACCATTTTCTTGTGGATCCGAATATTTTATAATCCCATTTTTTAGACTATAAATCAAAATATAATGATACAATTCTTTTTCCGATGTTTCAATCAAAGCTATTAGTGGAAATTCCTTCCTTTTCAAAGAAATATATTGTGTGCTTAAATAATCAAAATTTGTATGAAAAACATTTGTATTCACATTAAATTTTCTAAGCATATCTACCATGCTTTGTAAAGACGTTCCATTTTTTGAATCTATCATTTCTTTCCTTAGCCACTCATAGTCCAACAAATAGCCATAAAATCTAAATAACATGTGAACACATGCAATTCCACAGTCAATTTCCTCTTTTTGGACCATGTGAATTACCATTTCTTTCATTTAAAAACACCTTTCTTTTTTTCTTTTCACTAATTCAAAACAATAGAGCAAAAATGAAAGGACAATTGCATAATTAACTCCTCTTATTATTAAATAATTAATCCCATAAATAAACGAATATATATTTATTAATATGTATAATACTAAACTTGTTTTTAAAATTTTATTACATTTAATATATTCTTTTTCTTCTATGCAGGTATTATTTCTTATTGGTTTTACAAACAACATTATTATTAAAATAATTATTGCTACTAAACTCATTGTATAAAAATCCAATATTCCTAAAAAACGAATGGTACAGAAATAGATAATTGGAAATATCACTATACAATTTAACGGTTTTTGACAATGAAACCCACCTAAATGGGTTCTAACAATAACAAAATTAATAATAAAAGATATACCTATAATGATATTCTTTGTAAGAAACGATATCATCAATATTGATATTACCGATATACTGTTTAATATAAAAACCTCTATTCCATATCTAATAAAATTTTGCTCATTTTTATCAATATAACTATTTTCAGTTAAATAATTTATTAAAGTATCCATTTTTATTACCTCCAAAATCATTATATAAAATCATTTTTTTTTAACGATTTTGACGGAATAAAAATATGAAATACGGAATAAACCTATAATAAAACTATTTCATTGGCTGTATACTTTTGAATACAAACATATTATTTTCTTTAGTTACTTTATACTCTGCGTTAATAGCCGAAATTAGTTCTTTCATATTTTCCTTAATAACAAAATTATTCATATCCTCTGATATTATTATCTCAACAATATTATTATCATTAACTTCATAGATATTAATTGTTAATTTTTCTGTTTTATTTTTTAAACATTCTAAAAGATAAAGTACATAACTTGTATAATTCTTATTTAAATAAAAATCAGAATTTGAAATAGACACAGAAATATTTATATCTGTTCCATGCAAATCTAAATCACTTATTTTTTGATTTATCAAATAATCAAAATAAGGATTATCTGTATTGATAAATGTTTTAAATTTACTAAGCTTATCAACATAACTATCAACTAAATTTAAACATTTATCATATTCTTGATCCTTCAAACAATATTTTATTTTCATGAGAACATATCTCAAATTATGCTGCAACCTATATAAATCATCACTCATTCTTGACAAAATAACATAGTTTTCTTTTTTATATTTTACTTCCTCATTTTTCAAAATTATTTTCATTTTTTCTTCATTTTCTTCTAGGATTTTTAAATATATATTAATTACCATAATAGCATTTATCGAAATTAATAGCATACTTATAAATACATCCAATTTATTTAAATTATCTGTAACATAATCATTACCTAAAATATAAAGCGTAATTAATAGTAAAGAAAAAATTATAGTAATATTAGTCCATCTTTTTTTATCAAGTGATGTATTAAATTTCATTTTTTTATTGGATACATACATTGCCAAGATTAAAAATAATATTTTTGAAAGTATCGTTGCAAAAAGCAACATCATACTTTGATCTTTCAAAAAGGATCCTAATAATGGTACGGTCAACAAAGCAATAATATTGCAAATTATATCTACCAAAAGAATAGAAATACACATAACGATCGATTCAATCGTAATCTTTACATGATAAATTCCAAGTAAAAATAATAAAGTTAATCCTACAATTACAATAACAAGCCAACTGGTATTTATAAATAAATTGCCAATTGTTATTTCAGTAAAAACAATAATATTACTTACTACATATTTTTTTATACTTTGTAAATTAAAGTATCTTCCAAAAAAATAACAAATTATAAAACTTTCTATAATATTAATAAATATGTCAAATATACTCATGATAGTAAAAACTCCTTATATAATGATATTAAATTTTCATAGTATTTCTTTCCTATACATAATTGGGTTTTATCTTTTAATATAATATTTGCTTTATCAATTTCTTTAACAAACATTAATGAAACAGCATAGTTTCTATGAATTCGAACTACATATTTACTATCTATTAATTCCAATGCTTCTTTTAATCCTGATCTATAAGTATACACTTCATCATTCGTAATAATACTTATATCCTTTCCATATGACTCTATATAATGTATATCTTTTAAAAAGATACATGTCTTCCTACCATAGTAATTAAAAGTAATCATCTTCATTGTTTTTTTATAGTAAATTTTTAATAATTTAAACAATTCTTCAATGTCATTTTCTAAATTTTGCTTTCGAATAAAATAAAATGGATGTGTAGATAATGAAGAAAAAACTAATTCTCTTCTTGATGAAACATAAATTATTGGATAATTACAGTTAATATTATCTAATTGCTTAATAATGCCTATCCCACTGATATCATTTAAGTCTATGTCTATAAATAATAAATCTATATCTTGATATATTGACATATCTGTAAAATGATCGTTTTGTATTTTTATTTCATATTTTTTAAATATACTAGATAAGAAATTATCCACATACTGCCCCATATAGTGACTAAAATCTATGTCATCATCTATTATTAAACATTTCATATATGTCACCTCCCTTTTTATTCCATATATTTAAACTTCATTCCAAAATTATTATTTTTCCACTTTTTTCTTAATAAAATAAATGTGTCAAAAGGAAAGGAGGACAAATATATGAAACGTAATACAATCAATTTATTTCTTGCAATAGTGACTATTTTAGGTACTCAAGCAATTACCAGTATGTCTTTAATGGGTATGCACCAACCAACACTTATGCACACTCAAAAATAAACAAGTCATTTATGTCACTAATATTAATTACAAAAACAATATATCATGCAATATATTGCTTAAAAAAAAATCATACGTAAAATTGAGAAAAAGTAACGCGAATTGATATTGAAAGTAATATCAACGTTTTCAATTGAGGAACAAAGATGAATATTGACGACTTAGAAAAAGAAAGTGGACTATCAAGAAAGAGTATTTATTTATATGAAAAAAATGGACTATTAAATCCTGAATATAAAAATGGTGTCCAATACTACAATAAAACCGATTTATTTAAATTAAAAAAAATTAAGGCATTAAGGAATATGGATTACTCGCTTAATGCCATTAAAAAAATATTATAAGAAATAATTAATAATATAAGGGGCTATTTCGAAATTGATAAATTAATTTCGTAACAACCCCTTATATTATTTCGCTATATCGAATACTATGAATATTCAATACAGTATTCATAAAGTAAGATATAACTAGAATTTTAACATATCTAAAAGGCAGCATAAAGACACCTAAAAAATATAGCAACCAAAAATATAATATTACTTTACTCTTTTCGGTATGTACAATTTGTATAATCATTAAAAAAATATTAAAAAAATATATAATATTTTTAAAATTTAGAAATATCACAATTCCTAATATATGAAGTAAACTAAAAACAATAATACATCTTGATGGTGTTGAGCAATGAGAACCACCTACAAATATCCTATAAGGTATCCAAAAAATCAAAAAATAAATTGAATATTTTAATTGATTTAAAATAAATCCAATAAGTAATATATCAACCACAACAATCAGATTAAACACAATTACATATATACCATATAAATATACATCTTTTGACTCATTTGGTATCATCTTATCTTTTATTAATAATTCGATAAAATTATTAATCATAATGTTGTTGAAAATCTTCGTTATAACTTAATATTAATAAGTTATCACTTTCTCGTATATTGAAATTATATTCCTTTAAATTAGAAAAATATTTTTTTATACTATCATTTCCCTTATATGAGATAATACATTTAATTTCTAAAATATTATCATCTTTCTCCATTAAAAATAATTCTACATAGTTTGAAAATTTATAAGTTTCTTTTAGAAAATTTATTATACGATTAATAATTACTAAATCATTATAATATTGATGTTCAGATATCACAGCGCAAACTTTAATTTTATATCCTTCTGATAGTATACTTTTTATTTCTAAATTCATTAAAAAATCAAATAATTCATTTTTTGTTGAAAACACTGGTGATACATTTAATAAAACATCTCTATTAGCTTCAATTTTTGCTATAGCATCATTATAATTTTGATCCTCTAAATCATATTTTATAGATTGCAATATATAATTTAACCTATGTTCAGTATTATCCAACTCATATTTAATTAGTTTTATATTTTTTAAATTTTCTTCTATATATTTTTCTTGTTGTTTTTTTAACTTATTCTCATAAACTTCTTTATTTAACATAATCAGTTGATCATACGTATAACATAAAATAACAAATAGCACAACAAAACAAGAAAAAATAATGTTAGTTGAAAAATCAAAATCAATGCTTAATACCATTGATACAAAATAATATGCCATAATCATAATAATTAATAGTTCTGCTACTACTAAATAACTTATGCCAGGAACTTTTGTATTATTTAATATTAGTGGTCTCTTTTTTAAAATTCCAATAGACAAAAGCAAGAAAACAATTTTAACAATAACTACACATGCAACATATTGACTTCTTACTTGAAAAACTTCTATTGGCTTTACATTATGTAGAAAAGAGAAAGAAAGCATTGTAAAATATGTAGCAATATATAATATAACATTGCAAAATAGTGATGCCTTTATATCCTGTACAGAAAATTGTTTATGAAAAATATACAGATTAATCCATATACATATTTGTATTAACATTGTTTGTTCAATACCAATAATATTTAAATTTGTTAAAATCGTACTTAAAACCGTATTCATAAATACTGTACTAAAAATGAATATGTATTTTTTTTCTTTCATTTGTAGATATGATGAAATAAAGTATGACATTAAAATATTTTCTATGATATTGTTTATAATTTCAAAAATCATTTGTTTTCCTCCTTATCACCAAAATTATTATAAATTCTTTTTATACATTTTACCTACTTTTAATATTACTCCATTGTCTAATTTAATAGTCGTTTTATTTTCACTAATAATATGATTAATATTTACACAATTTTTTCTATTAATTTGAACAATTTTGTTCGAATCTATTTCACTCAATAATTCTTTAATAGTTTTATACACATAAAAGCTTTTTTCTTTCGTAACTATAGTCAATAGATGATCATTTACTTCTACATATATAATGTCATCTACTAATAAATTAACATCATCATAGTTGTATTTGAAACTATAATATTCTTTCTGCATATAACAGTCTTTCAATAAAAAAAACGCATATGCCAATTCTTCTTCAACATTACTTTTTCTTACAAAATAGAATGGTTGTACTTTCAACGCATTAAATATTAAATAACTTTTTGCTGATATAAAAATTATGATTGAATCCGCGTATATATCCTTTATACATTTAGCTATTTCTATTCCATTTTCAGTACCTAGATCAATATCTAAAAAATAAACATCATATTTTTCTTCATAAAGTTTTTTTTCATTAGAAAAAACATCTATTTGATAGCTTTTAAATAAATTTTTACAATAAGTATTACATAATTTTTTAAGTCTCTCTAAAAATACTATATCATCATCAATGAGCGCAATATGCATCATTATCACCTTACCTATCTTTTGAATATTATAGCACTTTAAACGACTGTTTTACAGTTAATAAAATAATGGTGTAATTTGTTATTTCTTATCTTCCTTTGGAAAATCCACTTGATATAATCCCAATTGAGATGGTGTTCTCGCTGAAAATTTAGCAATTACAACAATCAAAGAAAAAAAATAGTATATAATTTTTTTCATAATGTTCCTTCCTTTCATTATTTTTCTTCTTTTAATGGCTACATATAAATATTACGTAAAAATACTTAAAAATATAGAAATAGTTTCTTTTTTACACATAATCTATCGTAAAACGTGAAATATGAGCGTATAATTCACATTATATTATGTATATTAAGAAAGAAGGAAAATTACACATGACAATAGGTATAAGATTAAAAATATCTAGAAATAAATTAGGCTTATCACAAGAAGATGTTGCAAAATTAATAGGTACTCATAGAACAACTATTAGTAAATATGAAAAAGATGCTTGTGAGCCATCCATTACAGTATTAAAAAAATTAATTAAGCTATATTGCGTAGACGCTGATTATATCTTATTCGGCAAAAAAGCTAAAAGCATAAATATATCAAATCTCCCTGAAAATGTTATTTCAAAATTATATCTTCTAATTGCAAAAAATTATTAGTTTATTCATATATTTTAATGTGGAATAATCATTATTAAATAATTTCTCCCTGTAAAAAATATTAATAAACTAGTTACAGGGATGTCCTAACTGCACCATCCCTATGCACTTATATAATTACAGCTATCCCAAGATAAAGATCAATTAAAAAAATACATATTAGATGTATTTCCGTTGTTTTCTCTTTTTCTTGGGATTTTTATTATGAGTTCTTCTTCTACAAGTATCTTTATTTGCTTTCTTACTGTTCTTTCTGAAAGTCCTGTATCATTGACAATTGTTTTAACTGACGGAAAACAAGACCATGTTTTCCTGTTTGCGTATCGTAGTAATGCTCTATAAACCATTCTTCCTGCTGGAGTTACATTGGCACTTGATACTTTTGTATAAAAATACATATAATCCTTATTCAACTTTGACACCCGCCTCATTTATTATTTTTTTAAGATCAAATTTTATATTGTCATCTTTTTCAAACTTATATTTTAAAATTGATGTGATCTTATTTATATCTGCATACTTAACCTCTCTTTGTACTCTTTGATTGACTTGATATTCCTTGTCCAATTTTATCTTCCACTTAATAAATAATCTCAATACTGTTTTCATTGGATGCATTCCTGTCTTCATCAAAATAAAATGTCCCTTGGGCATACTCTTTAATTCATCTGTTGTCATAAGAGGTCTTTCTATCATTTGTAAAGACTGAGATGGATCATTTTTTCCTTTACTAACTGATCCACTCATAACCGTCTTTGACCCAAGATTTTCACTCATTACTTTTGCTGTTTCTGAATTAGGTGCAAAACCGCCAAATAGTGTATCCTGACAGTTATCCACAATAATACTTGCTCCTTCTTTTCCATAATTCTTTTCTAACTGTGCCAATGATTGAATAATTGCTACTATGGAAATATTTCTTGATCTTGATGCCGAAAACATCATTTCTACTGATTCGATTTTAGGGATAGTTCCAATTTCATCTAGATACATAATGACCTTTCTTTTTAATCTTCCACCTTGACTATCAGCAAAAGCCAACATTTCTCGATAATACTGTTGAATAAAAAGAGAAATCAAAAAGTGTTTTGTATTATCTTCTTCAGGCATTACTAAAAAGATTGCAGATTTTTCACTGCAGAATTTCTCTATATCAACTGTAGTTTCGAAACACAATATCTGTTCAATTTCAGAATCAATAAATGCATTTAAACGAGATAAAACAGTAGAAAGAACAGACATCATTGCCTGTTCTCCTGTATTCAAAGCAGCTCCAGCAAACCACTTTGCTTTATGGTTATCAGGCAAATAATCAAGCAGGATCTGAAACTGTGTTTTTCCTTTTATTCCAGAAGGTTTCAACAGATCCTGAACAAGCTTAAATACACTGACGATATGTCTCTCTCCATCATCACAAAATTCAGAAATAATTAAGATGATACTTGTAAGGAGTCCCTCTGCTGAATCATAAAAGAATGAGTTTTGACCATAACTCGATGCACTTTCTCCATCAGAAAAGATAATTGTTTTTGCAATTATTTTGGCGTACTTTTCTGTCTTGGCTTTTAAAGACAAATCATTTCTGTTTTGTTTGTACTGATCCATATATTTATTGACCATATGAAGCATATTGTTCCCATCTGAAAAAAGGGGGTTTCTTAAGTCAATAACTGAAATATTGTACCCATAATAATCATGAGCAATTCCACCATAATTACGATACAGATCACCTTTTGTATCCGTTGTTATAAAAGAGACACCACTGGCACAGGCATATTCTAAATTTGGATATAAAAAATGGGCTGTTTTTCCAACACCAGCAGCACCAATCATCAATAAATGAATATCATCACAATCAACATATCCAAATGTTTTTCCAAAGTTTATTTTACTTCCTACAACCAATCCCTGTGATTTCGGAAGATCAATACCTTTTCTCCAATTCACACTGTCAAATTCAATATATTTCAAACTTTGATGAACCTCTTTATCTGTCGCAAATCGCGCTGTTCCATATTGTCCATCACCGACTGTTTTCGATTTGATCTTATTCAGATTATAGTTTCCATTAAAATACACAGCACATCCTATAAAAAGAAAAAATAAAATACCAAACGCTATAAATATTCCTTGTGATTTTGTCATTGTTTTTTCTCACCTTCTTCACCTATTCATTCAAATCCTTTCATTTGAAAAGACTCCTCATAATTTTCAACTGGTTCAACATATTCACTGATAATATTCAAAGCCTCATCATAGCTTTTCGCATTGAAAGTTATTCTTTCAAACATCTCGTTGGCTTTTTCTTCATACCCTGCACTTTTCAATGTTCTTGAGGCAATACCCATAAGATTAAAAATATTTCCATCTTCACCTATCATCTTTGCCTTTGGTCGTTCTTCTTCAAGAAGACCATATGCCTGTTTATTTTCCATAGCTTTATAAATCTCCCTTCTATAATGAACATCCATATAAAAAAGACCTGCAGATAAATTTCTACAAGCCTTTACTAGATTATTTCTGTTATTTTCTTTAACACAGTTTTTATAGTCAGCTACTGACTGACAAACATTTTCAAACATCTTTTTTGTATTGCCATTGTCCCTATAACTTCTATAATCCTGTTTTAAATATGACCAGACTGGTGAATTATCTGATAATGGATGAGAGAATCCTAAAAGAGAATGCTCATGGATCATTGTCATTTTTAAAAGTCTATCCAACTGTGCCTGAAACTTAAAATCATCTCGTGGTTCTTTTCCATTAAAAGAATAATAAAACTTGGCAAAAAGCGAATCAAATTCATCTTCTTGAAATTTGTCTTTTACAATTGTTTTAAAATCACTTTTGATATTTGAAACATATTTCATTGCTTCCTGATATTTGGGACTGTCCGTTGATTTAATAAATTCAACATTATTTTGTTCTTTCAGATCTTCATTAAAATCTTTATTTCTTGCTCGAATACATGAAATAGTGTAACTGCCTTTTTCATTTAGAAAATCACTTATTCTCTCTGCTCCTTCGATACCTGCAATATCATGATCCAGACACAAATAAATTTCATTAATATTTGGGTGAACATCTAAAAAATGATCTAGTCCTATTTTAGAAAGTCCATTCAAAGCAATATAACTGTTTTCCATCCAATTCGCTTTGTTTAAAGAAATATAGGAAAGCATATCAATAGGTGCTTCAAAAACATAAACCTTGTTGGATGATCCTTTATAATGAAACGGATATAATGGATCAGAGCCTTCTATATTTCCTCTAAATGACTGATTTTTACCATAAGTTGCAGTACCTCTTTTATGCCCATGACGAGCCACACCATTTTCATCCAAACCAACAAATACAGCATTGTGATATTCCTTATCTTCGTAGATCAAACCTTTTCTTACAAATTCATCAATGACTTCCTTATCAAGAAATCTTGTTTTCAAAAGATATCCATAGACCCTGTTTAAAGTTTCATTTTTTTCAGGAAGTTTAAATTCTGCCTTCTCAGTTTTTTCATAAGGAACTGACATTTGAAGATCACCCACATTAGATAGAAGAAATTCCACAGCCTGCTTAAAATTATAGTTAAAATATCTTTGAACAAACGCTATTGGATAACCACCTGCTTCTGCCTTCCAATCATAAAAGCGATTACCTCTTACAGTAATACTTGTATGCCTTGCCCATCTCATATCCTTTCCTGATTTTATGAGTGCTTCACCTTGCATTTGAAGAAAAGATGCAATATCAACTGAATTAGCCATTGCAATCTGTTCTTCACTGAACATTCTTGCCATTACTGATGCCTCCTTGCTTTTTTCTTTTTATTTTGCTTTTTGCCTTTGATTGACTTTACTTTCATAGACTCATCTTTTTGTATATGCGTAATGCTTTTAATTTTATCCTTCATATCTTTCACCTTTTTCTTCAAATTAAAAACGAAGTGAATGATCATCTTCCCTATGACCCGTTGCACTTCGTTTTCTTATTAATTTCTGTTTGAGTTTATGTTCGACTCCTGTAAGAATCGTATTTCTTATTGGCAACTCATTTTCAATGATTCTTCCAATATGACGAAACATTCTTGTTGTCATCATACTTAATGGAACTTCTTTAATATCATCTATATGATCTAAAAAATATTGAGCGTATTCATTTCCATTTTCAGCGGCCAATGTTAATAGCTCTATAGCTCTCTCTTTATCCTTTTCAACATCTTTTCCTAAAAGGTACATTTTGCCTAAATAATACTGTGCATATTCATTTCTATATTCACAGGCTTTATTCAAATAATAAATTCCTTGCTCTACATTCTTTTCAGTAACTTCACCTTCAACAAGAATTTTACCGATTTTAAATTGTGCTACTGAAAAATTTTCATCTGCCGACTGATAAAGATAATGAACATACAAATCATTATCTCCTAATTCCCTATAGATATTTGCTAGTCGGTTATAAGCAAATTTGTTATCACCACTTTGTTTATAACACTCTATTGCCTTATCCAAATCACGATCTACATAGAATCCATCATGATAGATTTTGCCAAGTATATATTTAGCTAATGGAAGTTCACATTTTTCAAGCCATTCTATACTTTCTGGAATCATTTCAAATTCATTGTTTTTAATTGCTAAATTGATATCACCTATTTTTTTATAGTCACGCCTTATTTTATATTCTTCTAACAAACTATTTTCTTCATTAAATTCCATACCTGTTTCATTAGTCACATCATCCAATTCACTATTGCCGAAATTATGAATATCTTCAAAATCCTGCATGACCATATTTAAAATCATATTCTTGATGCTTTTAAATTCTTTTTGTTCAAGTAGTGGTAAACGTTCAAGGATAGTGTCATTATATGTTTCATTGACTTGTTGTTTATACAGATACCATTGTTCATAGAGCTGTGCTATATTTTTATCCTTTTCCAACTCTCTTAAAATATCGTTGATGATCTGCTTTGATTCCTTTGGAATATAGGCATACATCATTCTTCCATGATAATCTTTCAAGCTCATTTTTAGTTTTAAAAGGTCATTAAAGATCTGCGAACTGTCAAAATGTTCATGATCCATTCCATTTAAAATTTCAACGACTTTTTCTTTACTGTATTTTTTTATTTCATCTCGATTGGCAGTCTGATTTTCATAAATATGTAAAAGATCATTTTTAAAAATACTTCCAGCATACTGTTTTCTGATGGACTCTATTCCTTTTTTTGTTAAATAACCCTCTTTAGGATTCTTTGAATAGGCAACCATATGAATATGAGGATGATGACCTTCATTATGAAAAGCAGCAAACCATTTGAGATTGTTCGGATCTATCTTCATTGCCTTTGCCAGATCATTTCTTTTTTCCTGACAAAGTGACATCCAGCTTTGAACTGAATCAAAGCCTAAACGGGTAGCATCCTCTCTTTTTATAGAAATGATATGTGTCCAGACGTTGCCTTCATGTTCTCCTATTTCTTTGACAACATCATTCAGTTCAAATTGAAGACCTGCATCTGAAAACAAACCATGCTCACCAAGTTTTTCTACTCTAGGACGATGTGAAATATAATCTATATAATTTTCCTTTGTTGTAATATCATCAAGATTAGTATCAATCACACTCGATATAAATTCACTGGCATTTTCTCTTGTTGGATTTTCTTTGAAATCATTATATTCAAACATTCCTGTTGCAGTTGGATAATCCTTTATAAGCTGTTGAATAAGTTTCTGCTGTTTCTTTGTTGCCTTCATATTTCCATAATCACTTTTAAACTTTTCTACACCTTCTCTGGTAGCGATATAATTCACATAATATTCTTTATGACTTTTACCTTTCATATATCCTGACTTAACAATAATTCTTACCATAATCTTTACCAAATAAAAAAGGAAACCTTTTTAAAGTTTCCTAACATATACTTCCTATCTTCTATTAAAAAATACATCTGCAAGATCATATCCCAAATACAATGCCTCTTTAAAAATAACTATTTCATTTTCAATTTCTATTTCTGATGAACATCCTATCCATTCTTCATTTATTTTGTTCGCTTCTTCCTCACCATATACTTGTATCAATGCCTTCATAATTTTTTTATGAATTTCATCTCTGATTTTATTTAACTCACATTTTTTTGAAGAATCTTTTCTAGTATTTTCATAGAATAAGTCATCTCCATAATAAAGTTGTTTTATAAATTCATCCTGTTTTGACATGTAGATCATTCCTTTCTAGACGACATACTATCACAACAGTTTTTATATAGCTATTATGAATCAGGAACCTTTTTGATATTTATTTATTTCTTCAAAACTTATCTTGCCATTGGTTGCTTTAACTTCGTTCATACACTTCACTCTTAATTTTTTAAGAGTGTCATTATCAACATCAGCTATTGCTGAAAGAACATTCATAACCATTGAAAGCTCTACTGTATTTTTATAAAGCAATTTTGAAATACGATCTTCACTTGATTTAACAGTTCCTTGAACTGCACTTGAAATAGCAACAGGCAAATACTGATTTTCCAACGTTGAGCGATTGTAACCATCATAAAATTTAATTGCTCTTTCAATAAACTCACTTCGACTTTTACTGTCATCCGTTTTTGTCATTTCATCCAGTCTGTCCATCACATCTTGACTTAGCCAGATCGTTGTTCTTTTCTTATTCACATTTTATTTTCCTCCAACAAAAAAAGGATACACCTGCATCCGTTTTTCTCTATTATATATAATTTTAAATTTATAAATTTCATCATTCTAATTACAATTTTACATTCATTTTTTCATCAAATATTCTTGAATTTACAAGCAATCATAAATGCCCGTAGCTATACAGTAAATATACTGTAGGTATGCATTTACTGACGAACTAGTATATTGACTTTCAGTTTTGTATAAACTATAATGTAGTTGAAAAAAGGAACTGCCAGTAAGCGGTTGTCCTTGGATTTTGTATTTTTGTTAAAATAACTAACTCATACTTTTCCAGAGGGTGAGGTAGTTATTTTTTTGCACTTTTATCTATAATGATAAGAAGTAACTTTACAATGATTCCTATAATAGACACAATAAATGCTAACGCTGTTAACACCACCATGACTGTTTCATATGTTGTCATTGCGCATCACCTCCGTTTTTCATATTTTCCCAAAACTTCTAGGAATGTGAATTTCGAAGGATTGCGTACCTTCGTCATGACGACCAAGGATAACCACCTACCGTATACGGCTGTTCCATTTATGATTATAACATATCACATATTTTCAAACTACATTTTTCGTCAAAATTCTGCTTACGCTGTTTTTGACGACCTGTTATCTCCTGCTGTTTCCAGGAGAACATTTAATGTACAACGCCACTATTGACGCACTGTCTTCAATAATGACGTTATTTTTCTTTTGTGAACTTCTTTGAAACAACGGGCATTGCCCGTTGTTGTAAGGTGAAGCGACGTCGCTTCTTTAACCTGCACACGCCACATCTTTTAAAAGTTACCTTATTTTTCAATTCAAATTGGACATTCTATCCATCTATTTTTTAAAACCTTTAAAATAAGGTCACACGTTTTTAAACAAATAAAATTGGCATACTTATTCCATATTTCTATAAAAAGCGCACACGATCAAAATTTACCGCCAAACACTCCTTGATACATTGATTTATGGATGTTCCTCAATGATCGTTCTGGGCTTTTTACTAACGACCGGTTCATCTCCCTCTAATTCTTCAATGAATTCTCTGACCTCTGGTTTGACGTGCTTTTTATAGATTTGATTCAAACTTTCCATAATTTCTACTTCAAGTGTTGTATTTTTCTTTGCAAGATTTGAGTTGATTGCTCGAACTCTTGCTTCAGGATATTTTATTTTTATCTCTTTTTGTTTAACCATTTTTAAAACCCCCTTATCGTTATTTCAATTTTTTCAAACACTTCTTGCTGCTCGATTTCCTCTAATTCATGAAATCTTTCTTTATATTCATTGACCTGTTCATCGGTTAAAGAAACTAGATCTTCTGATCCATCATCTCCTGCAATAAAAAAAGTGCCAGCAATAACATCTCTGCCAACACGTCTGTTTGCCTGTAAATTCATAAGTTTTCCTTCCTCGTTACAGACAAGAACAGTATTATCATTCAAGTCAATTTCTTCAATCAGACCACCAACAACTCTTTGCATATCATCCAATGTATTTTCTATATATTCAACCTTTGGTTCTTTCATTGGCTCAACAACGAGTACACGTATTTTTTCATCGGCTTCTCGTATTTTCTCCTGATTTTGAACACTTTCAATAACATAGAAACTGTCTTCACCTACGATAAGACCTAAACTTTGTCCATTATCCCACTTCATATGGATTGTTCCAATATCATCAACTGTTTCTACAGTTCCTAATGTTCCAGAGGGTACAGGATGGTGAGGATCGTCCATAGAATTGAGCATGATCCTTGTTCCCTTTGGATATTTCTGTTTGATTTCCTTAATTTTATCTTGATTCATTTTCCTCACCTCCTTACATTTGCAAACTAAAATTTACTTTATTTTCCTGTTCAAGATTCAACAGATCAACTTGAAAGTTCTCTTTAATAAACTCATTGACTTTGCCTATTGGATGTCCTATATCTCCATCATCGAAATCACTTTGAAGTTGCATCGCAACAGAACTGATAAGTTCCATAAGATAATCTCTGGAATATTCTGTATTAGGAAACACCTTGTTGATATAAATACCATTTGTATCAAACAGTACCAAGCCATTGTGCTTTATAGAGATTTCAAGATTACCAAACATCCCTGCATTCTGTACAAAGTTTCCAATTTCTTCATACTGAAGATCTATACATTTTTCATGATCTGTTTTTAAATAGCCAACATATTCTGTATGCAAGTAGTTCTTTATAAATTCATTTTGTTCATTCATTGCTATCGTCCTTCCATCATATTCAGTCTGTAATAACCACTCCAGTAAGACACAGTATTCATGGCAACATTGCTATCGTTACTGTTTTCATGTATCCACACAGCCTCACCTTTTGCATTCTTTCCTGCATAGATTCCTACATGAGTTGTCTTTCCTGCTTTGTTAATTAAAAAGGCAAGATCACCCGCTTTGAGATCTTGCTTTGCTATTTTTTTGCACATTTTTATCTGTCCTGATGTATTTGTATTGCCAAGATTATTGTTCATAACAATCCAATAGACCCAGTCTACAAAATGTGAACAGTCCAGTCCTTTTTTATTTCTTCCTTTGCTGTCTGGAGCAACAGTTACTCCAAAATCATTACCATCATATCCTGCACACTTGGCAGAACCACCCCAGTAATAAGGTATCTTTCCAACAGCATCCGCAGCCTGCATCACTATTTTCTTTCTGATTTCACTTGTATCTTCAGGCATATTTTTAATCAGTTCATCCATCTGCTCTTTGGAAAGTGTTGTGACTGTTTTTCCGTCATTTCCAATCAATGCACCATAACAGGTTTCCATTGACTTTTTTGTATCTTTCAGCAGTTTTTCATTCAGGTTCTTTTCTAGACTGGCATAGATGACGGCGTTTACAGAAGTAGGGACTTTGACTTCTTCACCCTCTGTAAAACTGTTGACCCATGCCTCTGCCATTTCATCTGAAAATACTTTATGCTGTGAAGAAACCATATAACCAATAAAATACCCTTTGACCTGATAAATATTAAGCGATGAGCCATTTGTAAAAGTCTGATTAATTTTGTCAATATGGCTGTCAATCAACACAAGTCCATCCTGTATTTCCTGAACATATTGCTTCATTTCATCTGTAAGTTCACTAATTGGATTGCCTTCAAACAGATCCGTTACAAGATTGTGATTGAATGAAATACCATCTGAAAAAATAGCACCAATTAAAACAGTAATAGCAACAAATGGTGAAACAATAACAACAGCTACAGTTCTGACAAACTTCCTGCCATCATCACTGCTAAAAAAAGACAGAGCTAACTTTATAAGTTTTGTTTTCATTACTGTCTGACATCTCTATAACCATAAGGATACATTGCTGCTTCTGTTTGATTTAAAACAGTTTCTTTCATTTTTTCAACAGCCTCATCTAAATACTTTTCATCAAGAGAACAGTCCTTATATCCTTGCTTGATTATTTCATAGTATTCCTTACCTGGTACTCCATATTCATAACCATCATTCATCACATAAACCATCGCCTCAGTTGTAATTGTTCCATTAGAAATTCTCAAATTTTTCTTTTCGTAGAGGTGTGGATAACCTTCATAGCGATCAAGGAAATGCTCATCATTTTCTGAAATTTCCCAAATACCTACAGGTACTTCCATTCCCTTTTTTGGTTCTACAGTCGCAACTGCATTGCTTTTATTTCCTCTAAACACCATTTCATAATTTGACAACATACCTGTTCCAACCAGTTTAGCATCTGGACATCTGTGTGCCATCTGCTCCCTGTTTAAATTACTGCCATAAGCCACATAATATTTCATCTTTTTCTGTTCCTCCTTTACATCTGTTGCATGTGCATTCCAAGTTCTTCTTGAACATCTTCCAATGATTCATTATTTGTTTCCTGTGCACTTTGCAATCTTTCTCTTTGCATAACTGCCTGTTGTGGATCTTTCCATGCAATACATCCATCTAGATTTTTTAAAAGATGATGTCGTGCTGTTTTAAATTCATCGCCAATAAGTCCAAGTCGTAAAAGCCAAGTCCTGAACGTATATTTCTCATTAGACGAATGTGTCTTAACTCTGCTTGCCTTATTTTGAACCAATGCCTGATGAGATATTGCCAAACAAAACTGGATATAGGTCTTGATTTCACCTGCATGAAGTGTTCCATTAAACATCCGAAATTCTATTGTTCCTTTTGAAAAAACACTATGAAAATTTAAGGCATGATACCTCTAATCATCATAGTGTTCGTATTTTCTGCTGGTATTTCCGTCATACCAGAGATTTTCAACTTCCTCAATATCCTTTGGCTTTTTTCGATTGAGCATTTCTAAAAAATCATCATCTATTTTCTTACAGAATCGTACTTCTCTTTGCGGTCTTACCTTTAAAGCTTTAAAGATAAGATCCTCTTTTGAATACATAATATTTGCAATATTTCTTAATGATCTGGCAGTGTGTTTTGAAGCATCCACATGAATGTGAATTCCACAGCTTTCATTGACTTTAGCATGACCATTCCTTCTTAATTCACGAACAATGCTCTGTATCGTTTCAATATCTTCATAATGACAGATAGGCGAAACAACCTCGACTTTATAATCAGGATCATAATCAAATCGATTTCCACATTGCGGTGTAATACTTGCATCTCGCACAATTTTCCATTTTCTTCCGTCTTGATCACAGACAGAATAGGTATCATATACACCACGTTCATGCCTAAAACCTGTATCAAAATGTTTAGCAATAATCAAAGCAGCGCTTCTTCTTGTTAAACCTGTCATTTCTATTTCTATTCCAAAACGCTGACTTTTCATGGATATTCATCATCCTATCTTCCGCCTTTATCACCAAACAGTTTTGATTTATAATCTGGTGCATGAACAATAAGGTTGTATCTTTCACTTCCACATTTATAAAGACAGGCACCTCTTTGTGGATATTTAATAAGTTCATATTCACTTTCTTCAAGCTGTAACGTATCAATATAAAATCTTGCATCCGTATTTCCTGCATTGAACAGGAACGTATGTGTTGGTATTGAAAACAATGGTTTTGTTAGTTCTCTGATTCCTTCAATATTGAAATCTTCCAGATTTTGAGAAGCTAAAATAACAGAACTTTCCTTTTTTCGAACACGCTTCATAAAATTTCTAATGTATTCTACTGCTGTTGTATTTGTTAAAAAAAGATAAAGTTCATCGATTGAAGCTACTGTATACCCTCTTTTCAACAGCTCATTGGACATATAGGAAAGGATATTAAAAAGCATCGCATCTTTTAAAGACTTATTTGCCTGTAAAAGATCCTTAACACCAAAAGTCACAACCTTTTGTGAATGAATATTGGTATGCCCATTAAAGAAACGACTGTCACTTCCCACACATATTGAATTTAATAAAAGCAATATTTCACGCAGTGATTCTCTTGTATAAATGTTATTTCTGTTTGTGTTGTAATGTTTGTATTCTTCATCAATGTAATCATAGAGATCACTCAATATAGGGTAGTCGTCATGTTCTAGAACACTAAGATCCGTCTTTTCATTAATGTTGAATCTTTGATAGACCTTTACCAACATAATTTCTAACGTATCGATTTGCTCTTCTGTAAACGCCTTATATGTCTTGAAAAAATCCTTTAAAAAGGAAATATGCTGTGCAAGAACTGTTGACTGTTTAAATGCAACAGGAACATCATCTTCACCTGAATCTTCTATATCTTCTGACCATTGTTTTGGTTCAAGAACATTAATGATATATCGTCCTGCCATCATATCAATAAAAACACCGCCAAGATTATAGGTTACTTCTTCATATTCATGTTCAGGATCTAGAGTTATTAAAGACATTCCCTGTTCTCTTAAATTCAACAGTAAAAGTTTTAAAAGATATGATTTTCCCTGTCCTGAATTTCCAAGAATAAGAGCATTGGCATTTGTTCTGTCGTCACTTCTTTCATTGAAATCAACAATAATATTGCTTCCAAATTTATCGTGACCTATATAGATTCCATGCGGATCTGTCTTACCTGAATAGTTAAATGGAAAAAGATTTGCAACACTTGATGCTGGAAGAACACGTTCAAACTGCTCCTTGAATCCATCATATCCCGATGGAGTAACCGCTAGAAATCCTTCTTTTTGTCTTAAAAGAAGACGATCAACATTCAACTTGCTTCGCACAAGTTCTGTCATCATTTCAGTCTGAATAAGTTTAAGTTCATCATAGCTGTCAGCAATCAACTCAAAATAAACAGCACAGTGAACAAGTGGTTCTCTGTTTCGATGCATATTGGCAATCAGTTCAATAACATCATTAAGATTGCTTTGAGCAGTTACTGTTTCTTTTAGATCTTGCGTATTGCTTTGTCTGAGCCTGTTTTTATTAGCTGCATTTCCAATGATCTTCTTTTCCTCTGCAGAAGTGACCTGTCTGGCATAAATATGCAAGGTGACTCCGTCTTTTTCACCCATATAACGTAAAAGTGCCTGTTCATCTGTAGAGGTTGGATACTCTCGTAATGCCCAGACACTTCTGTAGCTGTTGCCACAAATAAAATATTCTGTATAGAAACGTATTGTTGAAGGTGCAATCATATCAAGATAATCCTGTACTTTGATTTCTTCTTCATCTTCAACTTCAGCCTTTTTGAATTTACCAAATAATTTATTGAACACCATCATACCACCTCTTTCCATCATAATCTTCAAACTGACTTGTCGTAACATTCTGTTCAAAATAGACAGCCAACATTCTTTTAATCATTTCCTTGTCTGCTCGTGTTACAGAGATATTTTGCATACGAATGAGTTTTTCAATACGATGGATCAAAGAATGTACTTCTAACTGATCATCAGGTTTTATACGAACAGCGATCAGGAAAAGTCGTGCTGTTGCTGTCTGTGTTTGAATCTTATCCAAATGATACAGATCTTCTTTAAGAAGCTTGATAACAACTTCTTCTGTTTCTTCCTGAATTCTTTTTTTCAGAAAATATTTGTTTTCTTCAAAATTATCTCGACTGTTCAGACAGATAATTTCAATATCATTTAGTCCTTTTACAACATTTGTAAGTGCAAATATCTTTGCACCTATGTTTTCTTTTGACATAACAGAAAGATTTTGTGGCTGAACAACAAAAAAGACGACTTCCTCTCCATTAAACAGTTTTAAACTGTAATCGGTAATCGTCTTAGTATTGATTAGCATCCTTGTACTGGATACTTTTTTATTTTTCTTTGTTTTCTTTTTCACGGTATCTTTCTTCTCTGTTTTCTTCTTTCTTTTCATCATAGCCTCCATTTCTTTTTCCTGTTTTCTGTATTCAAGGGTGTTTTTATTTCACCTGTAAAATGCCATTTATATAGCTGTTGTGAAAATATAAAGAAGGCAAAGGCATATGATAAAAAATCAAAGATACTGGTATCAGCCATACGGATAGTTAAAAAAGCATAGCACCCTACTAATGCCATTGGCATATAAAAATTGGCATGAGAAATGGCAATCACTCCAATGATTGCCCCCACACCTACGATTCCAATATCTCTTAAATACCATAGCCATAATGTTGCCTTCCCTTTTAAATTATCGGGATACATATACATTTTAGCTCAACCTCATTTCATCATTCATTTTTCTATCGACCTGTATATAAGTCATCCATTTCTTTTCATAATAATGCTGTTCAAGATAGCGATACAATAACAGATTCACCCGCTCATCATATTCTGGAACTTCTTCATAAAGAATGATTGGCTTTGAACATTGCTGTACGATTTGAACTTTTTCATCACAAATCGCCTCAAAAACACAGTCCTGCCAAACACCCTTTTCTTCTGTTTCTTTTACAAGTTCATCATCAACTAAAATCATTCCACTTAACAAATTTGTATTTAAATTATCAACATCATATGTAAAACAATGCTTTTTCCCAACGATACCTTCATACTTGCATGTTGCAACAAACCATTTATATTTTTTCAGTTCTTCGATAGTCATGCTGTACCTCCTACAACAGAAATACCAAATAAGCAGGAAAAATGCAAGATGATTATTAGCTTCTGTTCATAATTGTTTTTGTAATATTCATAGCTGACTGAGCCGCATAAACAGTAGACATGATATTTGCTTTCATGCTTGTATCAAGTCCAAACTGTCCTGCAATTCGTGGAATTTCACTGGCTGCCAGTATCAAGCCGATTCCTAAAAGACAGTTTTCTTTCATAACACCCAGACCTGCAATTAAAATGACTGCCTGTAAAAATGCAGTAAGACATATACCAATGATCTGCTTGCACCATTGAATAAAACCATCTGTATAGCCACGCACAATTGAAAACATATAAAGCGATCCTACTGCAATCATTACTAAAAGGATACCTCCTCTTTTTAGATTTGCGAAGAACACTTTGATAATGGAATAACCCATCATAATCAGCAAAAAGATAAGCAATACCGTTCCAAGCGACAGCTTTTGCATATACGACAGTGACTTAATTGCCGAATCACCTACGGACTGACTTCCTACAAGTTTAGCAAGTCCATTGGACATGGTTACCTGTAAAGAAATACAGAATTTATACAATTCTACTGGCAATACAGTAAACAAAGACACAGCCATAAACCCTTTCATAGCATTAAGACAGGCATCTTTGATACTGCCACGACCACTTTGATATTCAACAGCAATTTCAAATACTGTAACGACCATTCCTGAAACAAACAGCGCCCATCCAAAAAGTCTAAACAGTTCAATAATGGCTCTTACAAAGTCATAGTCAAACAGATCTGCTCCCATTGATCCCATCATGCCAAAGAATTCACCTAAAAATTCAAGTAGCTTACTGTAGATCCAGTCAACGATCTGACCCATGACCTTATCTGCGACAAAATCCCATAAAAACATAATCTATTCCTCTATAGGACTTTCCAGATATAGTTTGGTGCAATCAAGGAAAATGTTAAACACGCAAACAGTATTGCTGGTGTTGTCCAATCAAACTGTCCTTGTTTTCTGTAATCAAAATATGCCATTGCAAGTTTAGCAAAGAAAAAGACAGCAAGTATGATATCAATAACAGGAAACACAACATTGTTGACAATATTTTTAATCTGCGACTCCATTTGTTTCCAAGCCTGCTGAATAACACTTGAAACATCTCCTGCCGCATAAGACTGTTTCATTGTTAATACAAGCATTATTAAGATAATCATCAAACAGATAATGACCTTTACTTTTTTATTCTTTAAAATTTGTACCATTGTTTCCTCCTTTTCTAAACAGCTTCTTCGATTGTCTGTTCATTTAATAAATCTACAAGATCATTTGCAAATAATCCTAAATCCACATTTTGCTTTAAAAGACAGGTAATCATATCTTTTCCTAAATAGCTCAACACATACTGTGGATTGGTAATGACCATTTGTCCCTGTTCAACGATGATCTGAATACTTTCATAATCCAAATGACACATATCAAATACCCTTTTGGGAATGCAGTAAAAATCTTCATCGAACAGTTCTTTTTCATTTTCTGCAGTTACTTTAAAGCACTTATCCTTGATACCATCTTCCTGAATCAAACAGACTGTTTCACCTTTTCTTAACAGCAACTTGTTAACTAAACTTTCAGGAAGGGTCACTTTATTCCCTTCCTCAAGTTTCATCTGATACTCATTCATCATTTTCATCACCTCCATCCTGCTCAAATAAATCAAGCTGTTTCTGTATTCCTGAATTCTTCATAGGATTGTAATTGGAAATCAACACTTCTGGAAACTGTGAACTCTTATCATAACGAAGAGCCATATTGTTGATTCTTGAAAATCCTTCAATATAAAAATCTTTGTACAGATCTCGTATAAATTCACAGTCATTGTAGGATAGCAGGAACTTTCCCTGTATTTTCTTTAAGGTATCCCTTAAGCGAATGTGATCTTCCTTTGTGAATACGACAGAATAATGTCCTTCCGTTTCATAGTAGGGAGGATCCAAATAAAAAAAGGCATCTGATCGATCATATTGAATAATCAGTGCCTCAAAATCCTTGTTTTCTATAACTGTATTTGCTAATCTGTCGCTGATTTGCCAGACTGTATTAAATGCTTTACGTACATCGTAAGGTCGACATCCAAAAGTTTTACACCCTGAACCATAGGAATATCTGACAAGCTTAAAAAATGCAACAGCAAGTTTTACATCCTGTTTTTCAATTCGTTCTTGATTCATGATTTCCATGATTTCTTCTTGCTGAAGCTCGGTAAAATAAACCTTTACCTTTTCCATTTCTTCCTGTAAAAATTTATCTTCTACTCTTTGCTTGGTTATAATTTCTTTATAAAGATTAAAGATTTTTCTTCCGTTTTCAGGAAGATAACCAAGTTCCTGAATAAAAGCCAATGGCTGATCTCTTACAACCGCAAACATATTTGAAAGGTTGTTATTGAAGTCATTATAGACCTCAAACTTATCTGGCTTTTTTCCAAACAGTACCCACCCTCCTCCACCAAACACTTCAATATATCTTCCATAGCTTTGTGGAAATCTTGCATAGATCAAATCTCTAATAGACTTCTTTCCACCTACCCATGAAATCAAACTGTTCATTTTCATCTTATAGTCATCACCTCCTTCAAAATTATTTTTCTTTGTTACAGACAGATATTCTTAAATGGAAACCATTCAATATCTGCAATCCAGTATTTATAGACAATGTAAAGAAAATAGGTAATGAAAATGACTAACAGCATAAACATTACCTTCTGATTCCTATTCATCTTTGCCTCTTTTGATTTTACAAATCACTGCTACAATTAATAATCCACTGGCAATTAGTAACGCACTCAATGATTTATAGTCTGTATCATCACCTGTTTTTACAACAACAGGTTTTTCTTCATCTTTCATAACTACTTTTTGAACTTCTCCTGTATCAGAGATTGTAAATTCAACATCACTTGCAACATTGTAACCTGCAGGTGCTAAATCTTCATGAAGCACATAAGTTTTTGAAACAGTTAATCCTTCGATTCGATGTGGTTCTTTTCCAGAAGTCCATGATTCAACTACTTCACCTGTTTCCTTGTATTTTAAGGTAAGCTTAGCTCCTTCGATTTCTTTTCCAGTTGTTGCATCTACTTTTGAAATATCTACCTTTGTGATTTCATCTTTCATTTTAACTTTAGTCACACTTCCATCTTCATTTACTGTAAATGTTACATCACTTGCTGTTGCATATCCTAGTGGTGCAAGATCTTCATGCAAGATATATTTTTTACCTGATACAAGACCTCTGATAATGTGAACATCTTTTGTTGATGTCCATTCTTCCACAACATTTCCTTCTTCATCTCTTAATGAAAGTTTCGCACCTTCAAGTTCTTTTTCATTAGTTGCATCAACTTTTGAAATTTCAGTTGCTGTCTTTTTATTAAGAACGTCAAGTTCTTTTGAATAGATGATCTTATCTGTGTGATCATAGCTTAAGTCAATGTCATAGACCTTATTGTTTTTAACATATCCTTCTAATTCTTGTACTTCTTTCAATTCATATTTTCCAAGTGGTAGTCCTGAAATATGAATTTCGCCTAATTCATTAGTCACATAATATCCGTTTTCTGAAATATCCATTGAGACAGCAT
>ERZ824473.1714-NODE-1714-length-29176-cov-5.962192_pt1 | contig 29176 bp, 36 predicted proteins | sample MGYA00519874_ERZ824473 | MGnify/ENA primary metagenome ERZ824473 (study PRJEB31778, sample SAMEA3449151) | human gut metagenome | biome: human gut; feature: human-associated habitat; material: faeces | place: United Kingdom | collected 2010/2012 ... | reverse complement strand
CTCCGCCGCCTTTTACGTAGTCTACAGTACCCTTACCAAAGAGTGCGACTTTCGTTCCTCTCCGAATCGGAAGTGTATTTTTCTCATTTTTCAGAAGGACCATTCCCTCTCCTGCTGCCATTCTGGAAAGTGCAATGTGTTCTTTACTTCCTGTAACTCTCCGTCCATCTTCTCCCAGCGGAAGCACAGGCTGGAAGAAGCTTCTCTGCCATTTTGCCATTATCTTAATCCTCCTTTTGCATATATACATTTTCAGGATACCCTTTGTCTCTGGCATTATTTTATGCTATTACAGCAATCCTCAAAAATAACTGGTATATTCTGGAATGTTTTTAAAAAATTTTACATAGATTTTTCATTACTGCGCGTGTGCATTTTACATAGATTTTCTATACTTTAATTCAGATAAAGGAAAAATAAAATACAAAGTGAATTGTATGAATTGAAATGTATCAATAAGAAATGAGGTGTTGTTATGTATAAAACTTTATGGAATGGAATGAATAAACAGATGAGTAAATCTCATGCATCCGCTCTGTTTCTTGCAGTGCTGCTGATCGGATGGACTGCTATCGGTTTTCTGGCAGGTTCTGCAGTATGTATGGTGGGTGGCATGTCTACGATTACACGAATCACCGTTCTGCTTTGCTCTTCCGGTTACAGCGGACTGATTTTCGGATTCTTCGGCGGTATTTTATATCTGTACAGAACAGGTTCCCGTTATTCCTCTGAAGAAACACCTGCTTCTGTCGTTTCTGCTGATACACGAATGACTTTTAAGACAAAAACGGCTGCTTAATTAATAAGCTCTTATCTTTCAAAAAAACTGCTGTGTGACAGATATGCTGGCACATAGCAGTTTTTTGTCTATAGCAATTCCAGAAAATAATGCAATCAAGACAGTTCAGCAGAGTGCGAAGGACAAGGAAGGTATCTGCAGGCGTGCTGACGCACGGCAAAGATATCTGACGCAGGACTTCACGCTCTGATGGGCTGGATTGCTTGCATTATTTTCTGGAATTGCTATAAATATGCACTCTCTGGTTTCAGTTGCAATAAACGTAAAAGTATCTGTTCACTTTTCCGATTCCGGTATCGCGGATAATGAACTGATAATTGGCATAGCCATATGGTGCCTGATTGGTCTGCTTGATCCTGAGGCTGATGGTTCCACCGGTTTTATTAAATTTGATTCCATTGTTCAGAATGTTCAGCAGAATCTGGTTCAGTCTGAGTTTATCTGCAATAATGTCCTCGTCTTTGACATCGATCCAAGCTCTTTGTAATTCTTTTCCAGTTCCTTCTTGATTTCTTTTTCCTTACGGTACTGCTCTATGAGATCATAGACGTAACTGAACCCGAGCACATCTCCTGTTTCCTCGTCCTCATACATGATGATGTGCTGTTCTGCAAGCATACAGTCCGCTAATGCATTGCCTGTCCAGTACTTATGTGCAATATGGTACTCTCCATTCTCAAAGTGCTGCAGCAGTCTGGGAATGCTCAGAAAATCTGCATATCCTTTCCTTTCTTCATCCGGCACTCCAAAAACGCAGTCCGGATTTTCAGGAACCTGACGGAATTCTTACCAGCAGGTTCCTTCCGTCTTTTTCTACCATAGTTAAAACCGGAATATGTTTCTTTCTCAGCATATGAACGACCGGATATGCCGCAAATGTATGATTTCCTACATAGACTGCTTCCGGTTTATATTTGAGGATTTTTTTAACCTGTTCTTTTACGGCTGCTTTCCACTCCTGTTTCTCCATGGATACTTCACCGTAAATTCCCTGAATTTCCAGATCCGGAGCTGACGGAAAATCAATATGGACGATTTGGGCAGACTGCAATTTCGGCATCTGACTGAGAAGTGCATCTGCGTCCTCATCACCGCCAAAGTTTACGATCACTGGTTTCTCATGGAAGTCTGCAAGGCTGATCTCGCAGGCTTTTACAGCATCTTCCAGGGTTCCCGTTGTCATAAGGAAGCCGCCTTTGTGGCAAAATCCTGCGCTGGGTAAACCGGTTGCGGCAGCCAGTTCTTCGTTCTCCAGACCAAGCCATTCTACAAGGAAGCTGCATTTGTAGTTCAGGGAGTATTCTTTCTTCTGAGGCTGGATGCAGTATCCGCCTCTGTTCGATGGAAAAATTACAAATGCGATGTCTGTCTCTGACAGGCGTTTCTGGCATGGAACAAACTCAGGAAGAATCAGGATTCTGGCTTCCTCCTTCGACTTTTCACCGGAAAGGATGGCTTTCTGATGTTCTTCTAAAATTTCCTCTACGCGTTTGTCGGCGCGTTCGTTTCCAAGGTAACGTTCGAATTTGTTCTCGAGGATCATTCCTGCCACACTGACTGCCTGAAAAAATGCTTCATCATTTCCACCCTGGGCATCCCATGTTGGGTTGAAGTTTCCAATCAGAGTGGCAAGTTCATTTTTTTCACCTGTATTATCGTTGTTGTCTAATGGCTGCACAAAGGACTCATCGAATTTCTGTGCGAGCTCTTCACCAAGGATTTCTGCTCCCAGTTCCTCCCAAAGAAGTCCGAAAGCGGCATATGGAATGCCGTTTTCACGGATGCGGCTGTCTTTCTGATGGTGGTCGTATCTGCCTCTGCCGATATCAAATACAATTCCGTCAAAATCTTCCGGGACTTTGTTTCCTCTGATGATACGGATTTCCGGGTTTAAGTATAACAGCAGTGCTGATGAAAATACGTCGTCTGCGTGGAATTTTCCGCTATGAGTAAACGCTGTGGCATTATTTTGTTTTATCTGTTCTGATAGATTGCTCATGGATTGCTTCCTTTATTTTTCGATAAAGTGGATTCGTGTCTCATCAAAACGGTTCTGCTGTTCTCTTTCTTCTGCCGGATATCCCAGTGCAAACAAAGAAAAGACTTCCACATCTGCTGGAAGATGCAGCATATCGTGAACCAGATCCATACGATCCTGCATTGGTGCAATTCCGATCCAGACACCGCCAAGTCCCAGTGCATCCGTCTCAAGCCAGATATTCTCCTGCGCAATGGACATATCAATCTGTGCCATACCCTGCACTACCAGACCTTTGGTGCGATATACCGGAACAATGACAACAGGTGCTCCTGCCGCACATCTGGAATATGGAGTTGCCTTTGACAGTTCTTCGATTTTCTCTTTATCAGTCACTACATAAAACTCCCACGGCTGCTGATTACATGCACTCGGTGCCTGCATACCCGCTTTCAGGATCTGCATGATCTTTTCTTTCTCTACTGGTTTGTCCTGATATTTTCTGATACTTACTCTGTGAAAAATATTCTCCATATCTGTGTTCTCCTCATGATTTGATTCCTTTTTTCTGTTTCCTATCTTAACATGAATTTTTTTATTGTTCCAGCAGTTTTTCACCGCAGGCGGAATCGATGATGAGGGTGTTGATGAAACCGCCACGAAGGGCTCCGGCGATTGGTTTGGCTTTGGCTTCGCCGTAGGCTATGCAGACTACATTTTTGCATTTTTCCAGATCATTGTAGGTGATTCCTATCATTCTGTCTGCGATTTCATTCTGTGTCATTTCGGAATTGTAATATAAGTTTGCTACCGTAGCCAGAATGCTCCATTTCTCCTGAACGGTCATACACCTCTGTACGCACACCCAGGTCAACCGCAAGTTCTATGGATTTCTCTGCGATCTGCATTGCTTTCTTTCGGATTTCTTCGTCCGGGTCACCCAGTGCATATTTCGTTAAAGCACTTACACTCATGGAACCGATCGGAAGTCCTGCCTGAAATACAGCTTCCATAATTTTTTTCTTTTCTGCTGTGTCCATGAAGATGCGGTTGATTTTCTCATCTGTGGCATCTATGCACATTTCCATGTAGTCATAGCCGCATTCTTTCGCACATCCTAATTTCTCGCTCCATGATAATGTATTTCTCATGGCTTTTTCATATAATCCAATCTCATACTTTTTCATTATGCAATCTCCCTTTTGTTACCCCAATACTTGTTTACTTGTGATTTCGATTGCATGATAGCATTTCAGATTTTTGTTTTCAACATATTTTCAGTTAATGCACATATGTGCAATTTTAACATCTTCCACAGTTTCTGCATGGAATGCATCCGGCTTTTTTTATGTGTGGATACCATTCACGAATCTCCGGAAGCGGTTCGCTTTTTTTCCATTCTTTTGCACTATAATGGTCTTTGAAACGTACTTTTTCCCCAATACATTCTATTTCCAGTGGATAGATTGTAATCTTTTCAGGGTTCATGCAGCTTTGGCAGATTCTTGGAGAAAGTATCTGATTTTCGAATAAAACTTCCTGATCCATCGTGATGATCCGAATATGATTTTCACTGATCTTTTCTATTTTCTGTTCTGCCGCACATATGTAATTCGCGGGAATTTCGGATCTGTTGATCGTAAATGTCCCTGCGGGAGTCTCTGCTGTTTTCATAAATAAATCCTTTCGTTTGTCATGGGCGGAAACAACAGAGTAAACTCTGCTACAAAGGGTGCTGTCAACCACCCAATGATGTAACGCCACTTTAGGCAGCAATGCCTATTGGGGATAAAAGGTCGGAGGCGTAAGCCGTTACTACGACTGGGCAGTTACAAGCCCATTACCTTTAGGTGATGGGTAGTTGACAAATAAAAAGAGCATACAGAACTTTTTCTCAAATTCTGTATCCCCCTGTTGCTGTTCACGCGATACTATCCCGCGAGATGTTTTAGCATGAATATGTCAAAATCCCATGAACACTGTTTTATATTGTTATTCTGCAAGTTTTATCGCTATGTCCCATAATCCAACGGATATGCTCCCATCATTTACTTAACATAGAAAATACCCACACCGCGATTCCCAGAATAACCAGAATCACGCCCGTTACCCTGTTCAGGGTTTTTGGTGTTGCTTTATTGGCAAATACTGCTGCGATCCTTGCCCAGATAAGTGTGAATACAACACATAAGATCCAGATGGTCCAGTCCGGGGTTCCGCCGATGGCAAAATGCGAAAGGGCTCCCGTTAATGCAGTAAATGTCATGATGAATACGCTGGTTCCCACTGCTGTTTTCAGTTCATATCCAAGAACTGACGTAAGAATCAGAAGCATCATCATTCCACCGCCTGCACCGACGAATCCGCAGATAAATCCGATGATACATCCGCAGATCACCGACTGGATGGCTCTCTTTTTCGGAGCTACTGCTTCCATGGATTCTTTGGTAGTCATGACTGGTTTTACAATGAATTTAACTCCAAGGATAAAGGTCATAAATACAGAGAAATTTCCCATGGTTCTTGACGGTACAAGACTGGAAATGTAGCTTCCCACTACTGTAAAGATCAGAACGGTTACCATCATGATAAGGCCGTTTTTTACATCAAGGTTTTTGTTTTTCTTATAAGTATAGGCAGATACTGCACTTGCCAGTACGTCTGAGGAAAGTGCGGTCCCGACTGCCATGTAGGGATCAATTCCCAGAAAAGTGATGAGCATCGGACTGATAACTGCCGCCGCACTCATTCCCGCAAATCCCGTTCCAAGACCTGCCCCCATTCCTGCAAAAAATGTGACAAGTATTACTAAAAATAAATTCATGTTTTCTTCTTACTTCCTTTCTGTAAAGAGTACCGTCTTATTGCGGCAGTACTGTGCGATCTTGCTTATCAGATTTTTTATTTCTATCGGTTTCGCTATGTGCTCATTCATACCTGCATTCTTCGAATCCTGTATATCCTCTGCAAAAAAGCATTGGCAGTCATTGCGAAAATCGGAATTGTTTTGGCATCCGGTCTGTCAAGGTGGCGGATTTTTCTGGTGGCCGTAAATCCATCCATGACAGGCATCATCAGATCAATAAGGATCAGGTCAAAAGTTCCCGGAGGATTCTTTGAAAAGAGTTCCAGTGCCTGTGCACCGTTTCCTGCTTCTGTGACTTCCATGTGCTCGTCTTCATACGTCTTCCCCGATTTTATTTTAAGTCCGTCATCTGATCAGTCATTCTGCCGCTTTGGCAGAATCCGGAATCTGTTTTTTACCATTTAACACCACTTCCGTCAGTTCATCTCCCTGATAGCTGAGTTTCAGGGAAAAGAAAGGTGCATCTTCTCTGATCAACTTATTAAAAATGCGGTCTCCAGGCCACATGTTTAGGTCTCCCAGCTTTTCTTTTGGAATCCATTCCAGTTTGCCCTCATCACATTCTTTCTGAGTGCCGGTAAATTCATCCGAAGTATACAGGCACATATATTCGGTGCCATACCCTTCCTGTGTAAATGTGACAATTCCTCTGAATTTCCAGGAAATAAGCTGATAGCCGGTTTCCTCATAAACTTCCCGACAAAGGCATTCTTCCGGGCTTTCCCCCTCTTCGAAGTGCCCGCCTACACCGATCCATTTATTTTTATTTACGTCATGTTTCTTTGATATTCTGTGAAGCATAAGATAACTACCGTCTTTTTCCAGATAGCAGTGTGTGGTTAATACACTTTTTGTTTTCTCTTGCATGGATTACCTCGTTTTTACTTCCGGTCTTTTGTCTGAAAGCATTTTCTCTCCCACGATTGACCGTTTTTTATTTCTGTTCTGTTCGCAATATTGTATTAATTATAGCAAATGTATTTCGGTTATACCATAGTTCTTTATGTAAAATCTGCTGATCTGGTTCATCCGGCTCTGCAGCATGTTTCCTGACTGCCAGACTTATACTGACCATACAAATCAAAAAACTCCGGAAAATCAGGGTTCTGCATTTCCTGACTTTCCGGAGGCCGGTTCTGTTATTTCGTATTCTCTGCATTGGTACAGCAGAAATAAATATTCTCATGTAGACTGCACTTTGGATTAAATCCTGCGTGACAGTAAGGGCATCTGCCTTTTTTATATTCCTGAAGAGTTAGTTTCCTGCCACAGTTTCCACATAAGACAGGATAAGTTTCTTCCGGTGTTGTTGCAGCAAATGGATGATCCTCCAGTTCATCATGGCAGGAATAGCATGCATAATATTTTCTGCATTTCGCGCAGAGCAGTGCGGCTATGTCAAGCTGTGTGTGATAATGTGTGCACCGGCCTGCTTTATCAAGTCCGATTCCGTGGATCTTTATGTTTTCCTGCTTTGGCAGGTTGTCTTTCGGCAGCCTGTTCTTTGAACGCTTTGAAAGATTACTGTTATCAGCGGTTTCCTGCATTGTTGATTCCTTTTCGGATCGGGATTGCGATCAGGACTGCAAGAACTGTGATCACAATGTCCTTTGGAATAAATGCTGTTAAGGAATATACTGCGATTGCCGGAATGCTCATGGAACCTCCGACAAAATGCCACTGTAAACCACCGATAGTCTCAACGATCAGAAGTCCGATCAGGGCAAATCCGATTGAGATTGTAAGGTTCTTTGTCTTGTTTTCTGTTTTCGGACGGATTCCGCAGAGCCAGGTCATAAATGGCCATGCCCAGATATATCCTCCGGTAACTCCTACAATACTGCTGATTCCGCCTGAGAAGTTAGCAAAGATCGGAAGTCCGATGGCACCTAACAGAACGTAAACCAGTGTTGCGGTAGTTCCAAGTCTGGAACCAAGGACTGCTCCTACAAGTGCTACGCCGAATACCTGAATAGTGATCGGTACACCTGTCGGCATTGGCAGTGAAATCTGTGATATTACTGCAAGAACTGCTGCAAACATTCCGACCAGTACCATTTCTCTGGTTGTGAATTTTCTTTCTGCGGCAGGGCTTTTTGCATAAGACTGACTCATAATAATACTCTCCTCTTTCCCTGTGATTGTTTGTTATGACTTTCTTTTTATATCATAATCGGGAAGAATTGTCAACCTTTATATAGGTTACGGTTTACATTTATAATTGTAAACCATTCCTGTTTTATAGATTTCTAATCACTACATTAATCATTCTCAAACACATGTTACTGTTCCGCCAGATGCTTTAGCATGTATAGACCAGAGCGCAGAATGTGGATATTTCCAAATTTTTTTAACCAAATCAAGTAAGTCCCCTGCTTCAATTGCGAAAAGCAATAAGCAGTGGGTGGGGACTTGCTTGTATCAGGAGGCGTGTAAGCGCCTTCTGATAAACTGCGGAGCAGTTATTTGGTTATGAGCAAGCAGCAAAGCGGATTGCGAATATCCGCTTGACGTGAATTTCTTCTGATGATATGTCATTTGCCTTTTATGTCGCTTTCCTGGCAGTTAACTTATCACTTCGAAGTTTAAACTTCTTTGCACACATCTACCCATCCGTTTGCTTCTGATACCTGTTCGAGCTCCGGGATTGTGAGTTTTACGGCACTGTGGTCGTTTCCGGCAGCCGGATATACGGTATTGAATTGTTTCAGGCTTTCGTCAAGGTAAACTTCGATTCCGTCATTGATTCCGAACGGGCATACACCGCCCGGGGCGTGACCGATCACTGCTTCTACATCATCAAATGGGATCATTTTGGTTTTTATATGGAAAGTATCTTTATATTTTCGATTGTCTACTCTGGCTGTGCCTTCTGTTAAGATCAGGACTGCTTTGTCACCCTGCAGAAAGGACATTGTTTTTGCGATCATGCCGGGTTCTACGTGAAGGGCTGCGGCTGCTTCTGTTACTGTGGCAGTGGAAGCTTCCAGTTCGATCACATGGTCAAGAAAGCCTTTTTCTTCCAGATACTTTTCTGCTTTTTCTAAAGACATTTTTCGTTTCCTCCCTGAGTATTTCTTCTATATTTATTGCATTCTATTATCCACTAACAGATTACAAAAATCTGAGTTTATACACACATTCTGTATCTTATCTACGTCCCAGCTCCCAGAATGCCACTGCACTTGCTGCAGCTACATTCAATGAGTCTACACCGTGGGACATTGGTATTTTTACTGTATAATCGCAGTCTGCGATGGTCTGTGATGCGAGGCCGTCACCCTCGGTTCCGAGAATGACTGCCAGTTTTTCTTCTGACTGAAGTGCCTGATCATCGATTCCTACGGAGTCGTCACGCAGAGCCATTGCGGCTGTTTTGAATCCGAGTTTTCGCAAAGTCTGCATTCCATCCTGCGGCCAGACAGATTTTTTGTCAAAGTATGTCCATGGAATCTGGAATACGGTTCCCATGCTGACTCTGGCTGCGCGGCGATAGAGTGGGTCGCTGCATCCGCTGGTTAAAAGCACTGCATCCATATGGAGTGCTGCTGCCGAGCGGAAAATGGCTCCGATATTGGTCGGATTTACCACATTTTCAAGTATTGCTATCCTACTGGCATCTCTGCATATTTCTTCCACTGACAGAAGTTGATTTCTCCGCATTGCACAGAGCATTCCTCTTGTAAGTGCAAACCCTGTAAGCTGAACCAGAATCTCATATTCTGCGGTATAGACCGGAACTTCCGGAAAGCGCTTCAGCAGTTCCTTTGCTTCCCCTTCCAGATCTTTGTGTTCTACCAGAAAAGAGATTGGCTGGTATCCTGCATTCAGGGCTCGTTCAATTACTTTCGGGCTCTCTGCAATGAAGATTCCCGGTTCCGGTTCATAGTATCTTAAAAGCTGCACTTCGGATGTTCTGGCATATACATCCAGTTCCGGCGCAGTGAAATCTTTTATTTCGTTCCACATAAATAATAAAACCTCCAAACTGAGTAATCTTATCTTACATCAGTTTGGAGGTTTGTACAAGAATTCCTTTTAAGCAGGCATTCACAGTTAAACCGGGGAACTTCCCTGATTTAGTTAAAATCCCAGAATCCGGTTCCTGTTTCGGGATCGTATTTGCGGTGGATGGCTCCGCCTGTTACGGGGCGGAGTTCGATTTCTGCTGTGTACAGTACAGTGATTGATTTCATATGACCGGCTGCCATGCAGTGTTTTTCGCCGTCTTTGTAGGAGAATACTGCGTGGGTGTGATGATAATAGGTATTGTTTTCGTCTGTGACCACGTTGCCGTTTAAAGATGCCAGTTCAAGCATTCCGGAAATGTGTTGTTCTTCGAAGCTGCCTGTTTCAGGGATGAATGTCTGGATTTCTGCGTCTTTGCATCCGCCTATACCGGAAAAGGTGGCTGCGCTGATGTTTTCTTTTTTGCATATTTCGAGGATTGTGCTGATGATTTCGTCATCGCGGTCCATTCTTATGTAATAGCATTCGCCGAATTTTCTGTAGTCCATTTTTGCGTCTCCGTTTTTTCTGTTTGCATAAATTTACAATGCTGATGATAAAAATAATTTTGTATCGTCTCTCAGGAAATCTTTACAAATAGATAAAAAGAAACTTCTGTTTCTCAGTTCGGAAATGAAGAAATTTCTTTTCACGTAAGGTTTCATATCATTTTTATCTCATGTTTTATGTAAGGTTTTTAATCCATTTATACTTCTTATAATGCTTATAAACCACCGGCAGTTTAATGATCTCGTCCAGGTTGAGTACGAAGTAGACGACCATGACCGGCAGTTTCAGGATAAATGCGCAGATGCATCCCAGCGGAACAGTGATGCACCACAGGGTTATGGAGTCACACAGCATTCCAAACTTTGAGTCTCCACCTGCTGCAAAGATGCCGCCAATAGTCATGCAGTTGACTGATTTTCCGGCTATGTAGTAGGAACAGATCAGCAGCATTTTCTGTAAATATCCACAGGCTGTCGGGGTCAGGTCTACCATTCGGGTGATAAATGGAGACAAAATGATCAGAACCAGACCTGACAGGATTCCGGCGATGATCGCAGTTCTTGTCAGAAGTCCTCCTGCTTCTTTTGCCTCTTCCAGGCGGTTTGCTCCGAGACGGTTTCCTACGATGATGCTTCCTGCATTTCCCAGTCCAAGACAGAAGCATACGATCAGGTTCTTGGAAATATTTGCGATTCCGTTTGCCGCAACTGCATCGGTTCCGAGGTGTCCCATAACTACAGAATACATGGAAAATCCGATTCCCCATGCCAGATTGTTGATCAGCAGCGGAATCGCTTTCTGCCAGAAATGAGAAGTGATTTCTCTCTCGCATCTGTGCAGATTCAGCTTCACGGATTGAATCCTGCCTAACACATATCCGACACTCCATACAACCTGTACAACAGTCGCAAGAACCGTAGCAAGAGCTGCTCCGCGGATTCCCATTTCCGGACATCCGAACAGTCCGAAAATGAAAACTGCATTTAAAATAATATTGAGAATCACCATCACACTGTTGATCAGGGTACTTACATTTACTGCATTACAGTTCTTCATGATTGCCAGAAATGTCTGTGCAATGGAAGAAAGTAAATAGGAAATTCCGATCACTCTGAGGTATTCGCTTCCCAATGTGATCAGTTCTTCTTCATTCGTCAGGACTGCCATGATCTGCCGTGGAAAGAAGAAGGTTCCAATGAGAAATATAACTGCAACAACTCCGCATGCCTTGGTTACAAGGCTGAAGATTTTGGAAATTCCTTTATAATCACCTTTTCCATAGTACTGCGCTACGAACATGTTCTCGCCTGTTACAAATGCATACATAAACAGGTTGAATACAAAGGTTACCTGTGTTGTCAATGAGACTGCTGACATTGCATTCTGGCTCAATTTTCCCAGCATGATCGCATCGCAGGCTCCTACAAGTGCGGTCATGAACTGCTGAAGTGCCATCGGCAGTGCCAGACGAATAATTTCATTTCGTAAACTCTGTTTACGCTCGTTCATTCTTTTTTGCTCCTATATAAATTGTAAAATCCAGTAAACCAGTGGCAGCGTCACGATTGAACAGACAGTTGTCACCAGGATGCCTCCCATAGCGTAATCGCCGTCTGTGCCGTATGCGTTTGCCATCATAACCACTGAGGACATGACCGGCATTGCGGATGTGAGTGTCATGGTCATGCGGATTTCTGCTGAAATTTGAAGTAATCCGAGGATGATATAAAAGATCACCGGGAAAATCAGCATTTTGATCGCTACGATCCCGTAATAATCCAACTTCAGGATATATTTTTTTACATCCATGCAGGCAAATACACCGCCAAGATAGATCATCGCCAGAGGAGTGGCTGTTGCTCCGATTTTCGAAAATGCGGTGTTCAGTATTTCCGGCAGGTGGATTCCTGTAAGAATAAAAATCAGTGCCAGCACAATGGCAGCTGTAACAGGATTTACCAGCTTTCTGAAATCGAAACTGCTATGTTTATCCGATGTTCTATTTGCAGCTGACTGCCCGGATACCGTCGTCTTTTTATCTGATTCAGGTTGTCCACCTGATGACTGAATCCGGAAGTTTTTTTCCACTGTATTTCCTGCTTTCGAGGTGAGTCTTACCCCGACTGTCCACAGCATTAGCTGGTCGATCATGGTAAACACAGAAATATAAAGCATTCCTCTTTCCGGAAAAATGCTTGTGACGATCGGGATTCCCATAAATCCGATGTTTCCAAATGCACTCATGGCAGAATAGAGCTGCTGATGGTCCCCGTGCAGATGTAGCAGCTTTCCTGACAGGAAACTCAGTCCAAACAGACAGAGGTACATAAAAAACGCAATCCCCAGAATGGATAAGGAGTGGAAAAGCATTTCCTTATCCACTCCATTTACTGTGTTTGTAAAAATCATAACCGGCAGAGCCAGTTTGATCACCAGCCTGGAAACGACTTCCATATTTTCTCTGTTCAGTACATGTGTACGGATCAGAATGATCCCTGCGAGAATATAGATGACAAACATTCCAAGCTGAGTGATCAGGATATTCAGTGTACTCATCAGTCGATTCTCAGGATCACGCTCAGGATTCTTTTTGCACTGAGACGGATCTCTTCTTCTGTGATAAAGCCTTTCTCATAAGCTTCTTTTACACGGTCCGGATATCCGGCTGCCATCTTGATATCATTTCCGGCTTTTGTCTCACGGTAGTGTTCTCCGAAGGTCCACCAGTCTGTGGTAACCAGTCCGTCAAATCCCCATTCGTCACGGAGAATGCCTGTCAGGAGTTCTTTATGTTCAGAAGTATGGATGCCGTTGAGCAGGTTATAAGAGGACATGATGGTATATGGGTGTGCCTCTTTTACAATGATCTCAAACTGTTTCAGATAGATTTCACGGAGTGCTCTCTCGGATACTCTGGAGTCGGAATCCTTACGGTTTGTCTCTTTGTTATTCGCTGCAAAATGCTTCACACTTGCTCCGATATGCTGGGACTGAATGCCTCGTACCATAGCTGCTCCGGTCTTTCCTGCAAGGTACGGGTCTTCGGAATAATATTCGAAGTTACGGCCGCAGAGCGGGCTTCTGTGAATGTTGCAGGCTGGTGTCAGCCAGATGCTGATGTTATTTTCTTTTACTTCTTCCGCACCGGCTTTGCCGACTTTTTCTACCAGTTCTTCATCCCAGGTGCTTGCAAGAAGCGTTGCACATGGCCATGCGGTTGTCTTTACTCCTGCCCATGGGCGGATACGAAGACCGGCAGGTCCGTCTGCTGTCATGACGTTCGGTACCCAGTATTTCGGGATATTTCCCATTCCAAAGGTATCTGCACATCCTGTATTTGGCTGACCGCCAAGAAGATTGATGCATTCATCCAGTGTCAGGAGATCCATAAATTCATCCAGCGTCATCTTGCCGTCTGCCACATCTTCGAAACGGACTCCTTTCGGTTCAATAAAATCAAGGAAATCGATTCCTTTTTCCATTCTTCTGTCCGGGCATGGAAGTCCGATTGCGTATTTATCCTGTCTTGGAAGTCCCTCTTCTTCCACATATTCGCGCTGTGGAAGTTCCTCGTAGGAACCGTCTGCGAGCATACGTTTCGGCAGATGATACGGAGCTGCTTTTTCGCTTAACTGCTCGGTAACGGTGTTTTCTTTTACTTCATATGTAAAGTCGATCTTCGCTGCATCTCTTACGTTTGTGCCGACATAGATCACATATTCTCCTGCTTCCAGAACATAGGCAGACTTGCATACTTTGCCCAGATCATCATAAGATGCCATCTGATTTACAGGAAGTTTCAGAGTAAGGATCTGGCGTTCTCCTGGCTGAAGAAGGCTGGTTTTCTTAAATGCACCCAGTACTTTCGCAGGTTTGCCAAGTTTACCCTGCGGAGCTCCGTAATAGAGCTGGATGACTTCTTTTCCTGCTGTTTTTCCTGTATTTGTAACTTCCGCAAGGACTGTGATGACACCGTTTTCTTCGGAAGCTCCGGTTACTTTCCAGCCGAAATCTGTATAGGAAAGTCCATATCCAAATGGATAATTTACCTTCTCTGCTGCTCCCGGGATTGTCTCAAAGTAGCGGTATCCTACATAAATATCTTCGGTGTAATCTACATAAAATGCAGACTCATGGAAGTTTGCTGTGGACGGATAATCTTCCAGATCCTTTGCATAGGTATCAGATAATTTACCGGATGGATTGACATCTCCGCAGAGGATATCTGCGGTTGCAAGACCACCTTCCATGCCACCCTGCCATGCCATCAGAACAGACTGGATTTCTTCACAGTCTTTGAACCATTTGGTATCTACGATACCGCCCACATTCATGACTACGATCACATGTGGAAATGCTTTCTTTACTTTTTCTACCATGGCATTCTCTGCATTGGTCAGGCAGAAATCACCGTCCTCGAAGATTTTTGCAGACAGGTCGGAGTTTCTTTTCTCATCGCCGTCCAGAACATAGCCATCCTGTGCAGCTTCGCATTTTCTGTCCCATCCCTCACCGGAAAACCGGCAGATTGTGATGATCGCAGTGTCTGTGTATTCTCTGGCTTCCTTCAGAAGGTCATCCGGAAGTTCCGGCTCGATCGTCATTCCCGGAACTGCACCGTCTGCATACTGTTTCTGAATATCCTCTTCATAATACTTTGCAAGTTTATCAAAGACTTCTACTTTTCCTTCGTCCTCTTTGATTTTCATCCCTTCGTAAAGGTTGCGGATGTATTCTACAGTTACATCGCCACTTCCGCCGCCGCCTTTTACATAGTCAACGGTACCCTTTCCGAAAAGTGCTACTTTTGTTCCATTCTGAAGTGGAAGGGTGTCTTTCTCGTTTTTCAGAAGAACCATTCCCTCTCCTGCTGCCATTCTGGAAAGTGCAATGTGTTCTTTACTTCCTGTTACTTTTCGTCCGTCTTCTCCCAGCGGAAGTACCGGCTGGAAAAAGCTTCTCTGCCATTTTGCCATCTGTAAAAATTCTCCTGATTATTTATTATTTTTCCTGCAAATTTATTACAGTTCTTTTTTTAAAAATGCAAACGGTTCTTCATCCTGAAGGAAATGCATGAGCTGATATGCACACATGATCGCTACATTTTCCTCTTTCAGGATTCTTTTTACTTCTTCTCTGTCAGCAAGTACCACTTCGATTTCTTCGGAGTCTTCCTGTGCCTCCTTGCTGATCTCGCCTTCTGCATATCCGTATACAGCAGCGCAGGATTCATCTGTCATTCCGATTGTTGTAAAGTATGGTTTTTCAAATGCAGGATCTACTTTCAGAGGTGTGAATTTCAGACCTGTTTCTTCATGCATTTCTCTCACTGCACCTTCATGAAATTCTTCGTTTGGTTCTACCAGACCTGCCGGAAATTCGTAGATATATCCGCCAATTGTATATCTGTACTGACGCACCAGCACAACTTTGTCTCTCTTTTCTCCATAGAGACTGTAAATGATCACACCGTCCGGGGTGTTTTTGCCTGTTTTGATCTTTAATTTGTCAATGCTCTCTGCACGGGATGCCACAAAATATGACACCGGAGTGTTGTGAACACTGGTTGCATTTAAATGATATAAATTTAAAAATCTACAGTCTGTCAGTTTCTCAATGTCGTGTATCTGTCCCATTGTTTTTGCTTCCTTTCCATTTTTTCCTTCACGCTCTATAACAGTTCTATGATATCTGCGCCGTCTGTTTTATCTTACCATATTATCCTGTCTTTTTTAAGCCTATCTGGAAATTTCGGAAATTATTTTTCAGAATTTTCCTCGGATTCGGGCAAAAAAAACAGCCGCAGTTTTTTATCCTGCGGCCGTTTTTCACTCTTCACATTTGATTTTATAATTTCTCAGTCCCCTTTAAGAACCACACGGATTCTTTTGTAAATAAAGAATACAACCAGGGATGTCAGTGCATATTTAAATATATTGAACGGGAAGATGATGATCGCTGCAAATGTCAGCAGATTGTTTACGGAGCTGTTTACTGCGCTTCCCATTTCGATAAATGCTTCGATCGGCATTCCGAAAGCCTTACCATAGGCCGGAAGTAAAACGAAAGCATTGATAAAGCATGCTACAACTGCTGTCAGAACTGTTCCCACTGCCATTCCGATCACTGCATGTTTTCTGCTCTTAATGGATTTGTAACGGTAGATCAGTCCTGCCGGAACTGCGAAAGTACATCCGAAAATGAAGTTCGCCACATCACCGACACCTGCTGTCATGCTTCCCTTGGATACCAGATGCACCAGAATCTTTACCAGTTCGATCAGTACGCCTGCTACCGGTCCCATCGCGAAAGAACCGATCAGTACCGGGATTTCTGAGAAATCCAGCTGATAGAAGGTCGGTGCCAGGAAGGGAATTGGAAACTCCAGATTCATCAGAATCCCGGCGATCGCGCCAAGCATGGCCACCTGTGTGATCGTTCTGGTTTTGCTCCTTGCCATTACGTTTCCGTTTCTTAATACCTGTTCACTCATACTGTTTCTCTCCTTTGAAATTATTCTTTACGGATATGTCTCATATCCTGTTTAAAAGAAAATTCCACAAGCTTCTTTATGTAAGGAAAAATGAAATCCATTTCCATAACATAAAAAACCCCGGATTACTTATCCGGGGTACTGAGCACGTATGGTAAAAATATCGCGTGTTCTTCTCTCATCCAGACTATACTGTCGGTTTTGGAATTTCACCAAATCAGCCGCCTTGCGCGGGTCGCGGACTATAACCGCCGGTAGGGAATTTCAATCAGGCCGTAAGCCGTGCCGAGCACCCAACCCCGAAGAATTTTCTTTTATCTGTGTCTGATTATACTACATGTAAATATCCATTTCAATAGCCCTGACAGAGTTTTTTTCATTCTGCCACTGTTTCCGTTACTGTTCACACTCCACTATCCCGCGAGGTGTTTTGGCATGAACATGCCAAAATCCCGAGACATACAGCGCGAATTTATGCGATTAGCATAAATTCTGTGCATTGCGAAGTGTGTTACTGAGAACGGAGTGAACAGGTGAAAGCCAGACAATGACAATCAGCTTCAATACAAGTGAAATGTCCTCTTACTCAGAAGACAAAGCCGCTTATATCATGGAAGCCGGCGATTATGTAATCCGCGTAGGTAACAGCTCCAGAAATACAACACCTGCAGCAGTTCTTAACCTGGATGAAGAAGCAGTTACAGAACAGCTCAAGAACAACATATCAATCGACCGTGATGGCAAATATCCGGGTGGTTCTTCAGGTGAATATGACGACCTTACAGTAGAAGAAAACGTAAGCAACTTTGATAAACTTGCAGAAGAATTCAAAGAGCAGGGAGCTTCCGGCAAAGGTCTTGAAAGCCCGTCTACAGAAGGCGCAACACAGATCAGCCTTGCAGCAGCAGACTTTGTAACTGAGAATCCTTATGAAGAAAAAGGTGTTGACGGAAGCGGTGACACAACTGTTTATGTATCCGCTACCACAGATGAAGATACAGCAGGAACAACCGCTTATGACTTCGCTCTGGAAAAAGAATACAACATCAATCATGTTTACTTTGATAAAGATGGAAACGAAACAACAGAAAAACCAGAAGAAATGGCTGATTACAGCAATGCTACTCTGAAAGATGTTGCAGACGGAACAATTACAATTGAACAGTATGTATCCGGACTTACTGTAACACAGATGGCTGACCTGGTAGAAGGTGGAAGTAAATCTCCGAACGCAAACGGACAGTCTTCCGGTGGAACTTCACCTAGCACAGCAGATGCCGGCCAGGATGTTGTTGATTATACAAATGAAAACTATGTAGATGGTCAGGCCGGACAGACAGTTGGTCTGTACTCCGCTACAAAAGGCATCCCGACTATGACAAATGCTGACGGACCTGCCGGTCTTCGTATCTCCCAGTCTTACACAGGTCTGGACGGAAACGAGTACTATCAGTACTGCACCGCATATCCGGTTGGTATCATGATCGCACAGACATGGAACACTGATCTTGCATATACAATGGGTGAAAATGTTGGCCAGGAAATGGCACAGTATGGTATCTCCCAGTGGCTTGCACCTGGTATGAACATCCACAGAAATCCGCTTTGTGGACGTAACTTTGAATACTATTCAGAAGATCCGCTTGTAGCCGGATTAACTGGTGGAAACGAAGCATTAGGCGTACAGAGCAACAAGGGTGTTGGCGTTACCTTCAAACATTTCGCAGGAAATGATCAGGAAAACAGCCGTAACAGCCAGAACGACGTTGTATCTGAGCGTGCATTCCGTGAAATCTATCTGAAACAGTTCGAGACTGCTGTCAAGATGTCCAATCCGATGGGTATGATGAGTACTTATGGTATGGTAAACAGTGTTCCGACTGCAAACGACTATGAACTGTTAGAGAATATCCTTCGTACTGAATGGGGATTCGAAGGTATTGTTATGACAGACTGGGGCGGATCCGGTGGTATGTCCGATGCACAGGCTATGCATTCCGGTAATGACCTGATCATGCCTGGTAACAGCGTAACTGACAACCTGATTGCTTATATTGGCGATGTAGAACCTACTATCGTACGCGGCGATGATAGCATTGCAACAGAAGGTGGCTTCCCGTCTACAGTTGCTCACTCCATGACATTTGGTACATGGATCTGGAACAGCGTAAGCACAGACTGGGGCGATTACAAACTGGATGCAAACGGAACTGCATATGAAGTTGTTGCAACAGAAGACAGCTTTAACAATACAGAAATTCCGAAATTAGTAGATAACGAAATCGAAACTGTAACTGTAAAAGAAATGATCGAATCTCTTGCAGAAGAAGGAACCGCTTCCTATGAAACAAATGATGACGGTACTGTAACAATCACTTACATGCTGTCTCAGGCATCTATGGACGACGAAACACACTATGCAGAAGACTACAAAGATCACGCAATCGCTGTTGGTACAAACATGCTCGGCGGAGAAGACTACAATACTTTGTCACTGGCAGACCTGCAGAAAGCATCCATCAATATGCTGAACGTTCTTATTAAAACTACACAGTTCGAAGAACTTACAGGTGTTGAGGTTGGTTCTTATACAGCAGCAATCGGCGATACAGAAATATTCGTATCTGTAGAAAAATAAAAAAACGCAACATAAAAACTGAAATTTAAAACCCCTGATACAAAAAAATCAGTTTCAGCAGATATTCCTTCTGCTGAAGCTGATTTTTTGTTGTACCCAAAATCCATCTTTGAATGTTTTGGTAAATTTACAAAGTGTCTTTCTTTTACATGCTTTTGCATGCGGCTTTAATATTTTTCCTGTTTATTCGCATACAACAGGTTTGCCTGTTACGCAGTTGCATTCTTTCTTATATAAATACGCTCCGCAACCTTATCCACCAGCCTGTTACATACCACCGTATAAACCGCACCAAACACATTCGCTCCAATACGAAGTGCCACTGCCGCAGGCATTCCGAAGAGTCCGGCTGCGATGGACAATGCTCCGAAGGTGTTAAACGCAGTCTGCCATGCGTATCCTGCGGAATATCCTACGCCGATTCCGCCGATCATTCCAATATACGGGTACATGGATTCCGGAAGTACCAGATACAGCACGATAAATAACAGGCATCCCACAACATTAAACAATCCTCTGTTTCCGGCTCTGGATGCGCAGTCTTCTGTGAATGGAAGGCATACGGACATGCAGGCGATTCCTGCCCACATAGCTCTCGGCAGTCCCAGAAGGTTCATAAACAGCATGGCACTGGATACGATCAGTGTCAGTTTCAGATACCATCTGGTTCGTGCAGAGTGAATATCGAATTCACGGAATAAATCCAGGAAAGTTCTGCGGTAAGGTCTGTTCTTCTGGTTTTTATAAAAAACAGCCATACAGATCAACATTCCCACAACCAGCCCCTCAATTCGCAGAATGTATTCCTGTCCGGTCACATCGTAACCCAGAAGCAGTAAATACCCCAGTACAAAAGTGGAATGGTTATACATAATTACGTTGTGGCATCCCAGGATCATCAGCAGCAGAATGCATACCACATTGATGAAAAATGCTGCAAACGGTAACGCTGCTGCCATATTTGCCAGCCTCGGCCCAGCCATGAGGATTCCGAAAATTCCTGCTATAGAGAGCAGTCCATGTGTTGTCCGGATTCCGAAATCTGCCTGGCGAAGTACCAGAACCGCCAGCAGAACGGTAACACCAACTACGCTGTTGTTACTTCCGGTCAGTTTACTGTACATGCTTACTACCGCAACACAGAATGCCATAACCAGATAGACTTTAAAGTTATAAATCAATATGTGACGTCTTTTTTCTTTTGAGTCTGTTGTGTTCTTAATCAACTGTTTCGAACCAACAGAGCTTAGTTGCAATTCCTGATAAAATGTCATTTCTACTCTGTCTCCTTTTTTGTAAAATTGCTATAAATTTTGACCAAATATTTTGTTCAATCATAACAGTATCGAGCACTATACCGCAATTCTTTACAAACGTCAAGTGAAAAATGCCATTCTGGTCATCTATATCAGGTATATAAAATCCACATATCTTCCTATAAGGAAACTGATATTTCCACATAACTTCATAATATAAAAAGAACCTTCCGGCATACTCACTATGTCAGGAAGATTCTTTCTATAGCAATTATCTGTCATTCATCATCCGCATGATAAATCCCCACATATCCCTGCGGTTCCACTCTGACAATCTGTTCCACTTCTTCTGTTGTTTCCGGGAAAGTGGATTCCGCGTGAAACCGGACGCAGGTTCCACAGGAAGAGCTTAAGTCTCTGGGTACTGGCATGACTTCTGCTTTCAGATTCATGCCTTCGCAGTTTCTTCTGAACTGAATAGCTCCATAATGGGAATAAAAGGTAGCAATATATGTGATCATTTTCTGATCTTAAGCAGGATATCGTCGTCCTGCTCTTCCACCTGAACCTGATATCCCTGATGGTTTGCAAAACGGGATACGTTTTCTTTTGCCACTACATTGTCTACAAGGATTTCATATTCTTTGTCACCGGATTCCATGGCGTTCTTTGCACGGATCACAGGTTCCGGGCAGGATAAGCCTCTTGCATCTACTCTTTTCATCCTTCTCGTTTCCTTTCTGTTTTCTTTCTGACTCTGAAACAACTACTGCCTTTGCTGAAAATATCTTTACAGTCGTTCAGTAATGTCAGGCTTCTTCTTTTCTCATTGAATTCACTGTCGCGATCACAGCAACTACCACGATTCCGATAATAACAGCAATCTTTCCATTCGCTGTCGGGCCTTCGCCTGAGGATGCCAGTCCGAAGTTATGGGCAAAAGCAGCTCCTGCCATCAGACCAAGAACAGTTACAGCAGAGTCTGTATTTCCCTCACCTGCAAGGATGAGCTGACGCAGCGGGCAGCCACCCAGAAGGATGCATCCAAAACCGGCCAGATACATGCCAAGTGCATTCCACAGACCGTCTGTGTGAGCAATCGGCTGTCCTGCAAATCCAGGATTGAAATAAGAAGTTCCGGTCACTGCACCAAGGATCAGATTCATCACCAGTGCTGTCACCAGGATTGCAACGAAACCAAACAGTAACTTATATTCTTTGAAAAGAACGGCATCACGGATACCGCCAACCATGCACAGACGTGTTCTCTGTGCCAGAATGCCTACAATGATACCTGCTGCAAGAGAAATAAGAATTGCAGCGTGTTTTGCTCCAGGTCCGCCTTCCGGCTCTGTGAAATGGATGAAGACCGGCGCTACCACAAGCAGAAGTAACATTACAATCTGGAATGCCGGATAAATACTGCCTTCCAGTTTCGGCATTTTATAAGAACGTTTCAGAGTATAGCCCTTCTTCAGGAAAACGGTTCCTGTCAGAATACCGGCTGCAAATCCAACAAGGCCAAACAGCGCATTTCCATCTCCGCCTGCCAGACGCAGGATCATTCGGAACGGACAGCCGAGAAACATCAGGCATCCGATCATGACAAATGCTCCGAGTGTAAATCTTGTCACAGGTGCAGAACCACCTCTTGGACGAAATTCTTTCTTAGCCAGTGAAATGATACAGGCCCCCAGTACCAGACCGATGATCTCCGGGCGGATATACTGTACAGCCGCCTCTGAATGCAGTCCCAGCGCACCTGTGGTATCTCTCAGGAAACATGCAATACAGAATCCCATATTTGCCGGATTTCCAAAGAAAACCAGGATTGCAGCGATCACACCGATCACGCCTCCTGCCAGAACGATCGTTCCTTTTTCATTTTTCATTTGTTTCTTTCCTCCTTTTAACAGTTACTCTTTTTTCCGTACGCTAAATTTTTTTGTTTTAAGCATACTTTCTTTGTATTATCATACCATTTTTCAGCAAAATTCACCAATTCATTATAACCGTGTTTTATATCTATTTATAGAATTTTTCTATAATTTGTGGTATAATCTGAGTCAGGCGGATAAAAACATCCGCTTCGCTATAAGTTATGGTATCAGGGGCAGACAATATTTCATAAGACTGCCATCGTCTGATATTCATACATTATTGATAAGATATCAAAGTCAAAAAGTATTCTGACCTGATGTTTTCGAATATTATTTTGGGGGAATTTTTTATGAATATGAATACGAATAAAATATATCTGGATCAGGCAAGTACGTCTTTTCCAAAGGCGCCTTCTGTGGCAAAAGCAGTCTACGACTATCTGTCCGGTTCTGCCGTGAATGTAAACCGCGGCGGATACCGGGCTGCTTATTCTGTGGAAGAACAGATTTTTGAAACCCGTGAACAGCTTCTTCGGCTCTTTCATTTCTCTTCCGGAAAAGGAAAGAATGTGATCTTCACCGGGAACATCACCACCAGTCTGAATGTTCTCCTGAAAGGACTTCTGAAACCCGGTGATCATGTGCTGGTCACTGCCATGGAACATAACGCAGTCATGCGCCCGCTGGTACAGCTTACAAAGAATGGCGTCTCTTTTGACAGGATTCCCTGCGATTCTGAAGGCAATCTCCTTCTGGAAAAAGCCTCTGCCCTTCTTCGTCCATCCACCCGGCTTGTTGTCTGTCTTCACGCTTCCAATGTGTGCGGAACCATCATGCCAGTGCAGGAGATTGGAAACTTCTGTCAGGAACACGGGCTTTTATTTATCCTCGATACCGCCCAGACGGCCGGAACCATCGACATTGATATGGAAAAACTTCATCTGGATGCACTGGCATTTACCGGACACAAAGGGCTTCGGGGACCACAGGGAATCGGAGGCTTCCTGATCCGCAATGAGCTGGCAGCTCAGATCGAACCACTGCTCAGCGGCGGAACCGGAAGTGCTTCCCATTCTGAAGAAGTACCGGCTTTTCTTCCGGACCGATTCGAGCCCGGAACTCCGAATATCCCCGGAATCCTCGGACTGCATGCTGCACTCAGTGATCTGGAAAAAGCTTCCGGAAATCCCGAAAATTCTTATCAGGTTTCCATGGAATCCATCTTTGCGCATGAAATGATGCTGACCCGATACTTTATCGAACACATCCTGGAACTGGATCCTGATGGAAAATTTACAAAGGTGATCGGTAAAAAAAATACAGATAACCGCTGCGCCGTCGTCTCTGTCCAGACACCTCAGATGGATATGGCACAAGCAGCCTATGAGCTGGATGACCAGTATGGCATCATGACCAGAGTCGGACTTCACTGTGCCCCGAATGCACACAGAACTCTCGGAACTTATCCGGAAGGCACCTTACGATTCTCGTTCGGTCCGGAAACAACCAGTCAGGAGCTGGATACTGCCCTTCATGCTCTCGCAGCATTAACCGGGTTAAAGTCATAACATCCCGGTATTCAGAATCCAGCAGCAATATTTATATACCAAATATTCATATACAAAATATTCATATACAAAATATTTATCTGCCATATATTTATTTATCATATGCAGGTACCCCTTTTTTCGGTTTCCTGCAGTCAATTATAGCAGTCCTAGTAAATAATCAACAGACATCATCACCGGAGGACTTAAAACTATGGAATTTAAACAACTGGAAGCATTTGTCGCTGTAGTCGATTACGGAAGTTTTTCCGAGGCGGCGCGCCGTCTCTATCTGACTCAGCCTACCATCAGCGCACATATCCGTTCCCTTGAGGACGAATTACATATGAAACTTATCATCCGCACAACCAAAAAAACAACGGTCACTGCCAAGGGCTATCAGCTCTATGACAGTGCCGTCCGCATGCTGGATATCCGAAATAACCTGCTGGAAAATTTCACAGGGGCACATAAACATATGATTGATCTCGCCGCATCCACCATTCCTTCTTCCTATCTGCTGCCGGAACTTCTCGCAGCATTTGGAAAAGCTCATCCGGATGTGTATTTTCATTCCGTTCAGTCAGACAGTGCCGAATCCATCAGCCGGGTTCTGGACGGAACTGTAGACCTGGCGCTGGTTGGACAGAATACCAGAGATGAAAGCTGTGTTTTTCTTCCGTTTTGTTATGATGAACTTGTACTCGCTACCCCGGTTACAGACCGCTACCTCTCTTTATACAGTCATCTTCCGGATGAGCCGGTTTCTTTCCGCGATTTCGCCAAAGATCCTATCATCATCCGTGAAAAAGGGTCCGGAACCAAAAAAGAGATGGATCTGTTTCTCGAAAAAAATGGGATCATCCCGGGTAATCTGAACGTCGTTGCCAGGATGAATGATCTGGAAAGCATTAAGAAATCCATTGTAAACGGGCTGGGAATTTCTATCCTTTCCAGCCGTTCCGTTACAGATCTGCAGAAAACCAAACAGATTCTGGTCTTTCCGCTTGGCGAACCCACACATAAGCGGAGTTTTTATATTGTCTACAGTAAAAACAGGATTCTGAAACCGCATGTAAAACAGTTCATTCAGTTTGTGCGTGACTATTATATCCTGGAATAACTTTTCACAGTCAGGCAGATAAAAGCATCCCCTTCGCAGCTTTACTCGATCTGATAAAAAAAGACTGCTGTAAATCCCTGAATCTTTTCCATCTTCCAGTCAGGATTTACAACAGTCTCTTCTTTTTCATTTTTTAATCTTCAAATAAAGTAATCACATATCCATCGTTCTCGATTACCACATCTGAAACATTATCTCTGTCCCAGAGTGCATCGCTGATGATCGCTCTTAATCCGTCATCCATCATAATATTGAATTCCTCTTCAATAACCTGAAATGGAACAGTTGAGTTCTCTGCCGCATAGTCCATGATAAAATCAAGAATCTTCTCTTCCATGTTGATAAATCTGCCTTTCTCTAAATAGTTGTTTCTTCGTAACTGTGAAAGTACCGGACAGCTACGTCTCTTTAACCTATACTATATTACAATATCTGTTCTCAGATGTCCATTACAAATTTCTGCAAAATATCTGCTTACTTTTTCTCCAGAGCTGTCACAAATTCATTCTCCGGCATTGGTTTATAGAAGTAATATCCCTGAATATAGTCACATCCATTCTCTCTCAGGAACTCCACCTGCGCCGGTATCTCTGCACCTTCTGCCACCAGACGGATTCCCATCTCATGTGCCATGTCTATCATAAAGCGGATGATACTGCGTGTTTTTGGATTGTTTTCAATCTGGCGCACAAAGCTCAGAAATGAAACTGCATCCTCACATACTCAGGAGCTTTCTGCGGAAACCGACAATACTGGAACTGCCGATATCAGTAATACCAGTGTCGATACGTCAGATACCGTCAACACAGATACCGATAATACTGACAGCAGCTCCCATGATACAGATTAGATTACAGATTTTTCTTCTTATAAATAAACCAGGATGCCGCCACTGTAAATGCCAGCAGGTATACCAGCAGGATCACGATTCCTGTATAGTTTACAGCCTCCCCTGCGGAAATACTCCGGATCAGGTGGCTGGTCTGGGACAGGGGAAGGGCAGCTACGAATTTTCCTACCAGTCCTGGCAGTTTTTCTGTGGAAAAGAAAGTATTGCATAAGTATGCCATCGGCATAATAATATAGTTGGAAAATCTCGGCACATCTGCATGGTTTTTCGCCAGAAAAGACACGACCACGCCAATGGCAGAGAACACTGCTCCGTTTAAAAACATGACCAGGAAAGACCATCCGTTAAAGATCAGTCCCGTCTCGATCGGTGCTGTCAGAAGCAGAATGATCCCGCCCGCATACAGCCCACGCAGACTTCCGCCAATGATCTGACCGGCAATAAACTGCCACAGAGGAGTGGGCGAGATCATTACCTGGTCAAAGGCTTTCTCATACAGTCTCTGTACATTCAGATTCTGTGCGATCGCATTAAAACTTCCGTTCATGGTAGTCAGAGAAACCACACCGGGAATCAGGAAATTCAGATATGGCTGCCCGTGTGAGGTAGTCTGAATCCCCATCCCGAATACGATCAGATACATCAGTGGCGCAATCATAGCCGCCAGCGTAATCTTATAAAAGTCTCTGCGGAACTCTACCCATTTTTCCCATAAAATTGTAATAATTCCCATTTTAATCTCTTATCTCCATTTTCCTGTTTCTATCATTTTACTGTCAGATGTTTTCCTGCTCTTTCTACGAATACATCTTCCAGAGTAGTTTCTCTGAGAGAAGCCTGTCCGGAAAGATTTTCCAGATAGCGGATTGCATCCTGACGGGTATGGAAATAATGATTCCGGGTTCCATCCGCAGTCATTTCATCAACTGCATAAGCCCCCAGGCTCTCGATCAGTGCAGCCGGTGTGCTGACTTCCTCCAGCTTTCCTTGATTCATCAGAGCCACACGGTTGCAGAGGCTCTGTGCCTCTTCCATATAATGGGTGGTAAGCAGAATCGTCAGATTTTTTTCATTTAATTTACGTAGAAGATTCCACATCTGCCGTCTGGACAGGGCATCCATCCCGGCAGTCGGCTCATCCAGAAGCAGAATCTCCGGATCAGTCAGAAGCGCACGACAGACCATAAGTTTCCTTTTCATTCCGCCGGACAGTTTACGGACGGTACGCTTTCGAAATTTAATCAGGTCACAGAACTCCAGAAGTTCCTCTGTCCTTGCCTTGATCTCCTTTCGCGGCATAAAATAAAGCCGTCCCTGATACTCCATAATCTCATCCATATTCATATCCTGTCGCATGGAATATTCCTGTGTGATCACACTGATCTTTCTTTTCAGATCCGGGCGCTTTCTGGTAAGCTGCTGCCCGTCAATAAGAATCTCCCCCTGCGTAGGCAGAAGGAGCGTAGACAACAGACTGATGGTGGTCGTTTTTCCCGCACCATTCGGTCCCAGCAATCCGAAAAATTCACCCTTTTCAATTTTCAGGTTCAGCGAATCCACTGCTGTAAAATTGTCAAAAGTTTTTGTCAGATTTCTGGTTTCTATCATTCTTTTTCAGCTTTCTCCTTGGCAATGATCAGTGAATAATAACCGGCATCATCCGGGATTTCTTCCACACTGTTATAAATATGTTCCTCCGGCATGCCGCAATTCTCCACCATGCGCACTTCTCTTCCGCTTCTTGCCAGAATCTCTTTTACCTGATTCATCTTCTTACCGGATTTCATCAGCACATAAGTTCCAGGCTGGTCAAGCTCACTGTCCAGACGATGAACCGCCGGCTGCACATGAAGCGGCTGATTCCACTCTGTCAGCGGAATATTCAGACGCGCTGCTGTCGCACAGAAAGAAGTGATTCCACTTACCAGTGCTGTCTCATACCCGTCTGCCTCGACTTTCTTCTGTACATAAGTAAACGTAGAATAGATCGTCGGATCCCCCAGTGTAAGGAACACTACATTTTTCCCTGTATCCAGTACTGCTTCCAGTGCTTTTGCACCTTTTTCATGATTTCTCTCCAGTTCTTCCTTATCATGAGTCATCGGCATATAGATAGGAAGAAGCTCTTTATCTGCAAGTTCCGGCACTGCCTGTACTGCGATCTTATAAGCAACCGTCTCACGCACATCTGCTCCCGGCACTGCGATCACCTCATTCTCTCTGATCATACGCACAGCCTTCAGTGTCATCAGCTCCGGATCTCCAGGTCCTACTCCAACTCCGTATAAAATTCCTCTCATCTTAACATCCTCCTGTAAATAAAATTTTTATCAGCGCAGATACATGGACGTCCCTTGTATCTGTTGTCATCTGTTTTTAAAGGGTAGTATCTTCGCCTGCATATCATATCTCTGTTTTTCCTATCCAGACAACTGGCAGGATATAAACCCGCAAACAACATTATTATACTAAAACATGCTCTGCTTTTCAATGAAGTGTTGACAATTATTTTCAAGTATGGGATGATAAAAATGTTGCTGTTCACTCTGTGCACAGCAGTATAAAAAACACTGAATTTTAAAGAAATGAAGGGATAAAAAATGAGAAAGATTTTTGCTGTTTTTGCAGCCATTATATGCTGCTTATCCATCTGGACATCCACACCGGAAGCATTTACTCTGGACAAAGAAGACGGAGAATATTCGATTCAGGTAGATCTGGAAGGCGGAAGCGGCAAAGCCAGCGTAACCTCTCCTACACTCATCACAGTACAGGACGGAGCAGTCACTGCTCATATCCAGTGGAGCAGTTCCAATTATGATTACATGATCGTCGATGGAAAAAAATATCTCCCGGTCAATGAAGAAGGCGGAAACTCCGAATTTGAAATCCCGGTTCTGGCTATGGATGAAGCAATGCCCGTCATCGCTGACACAACCGCAATGGGTACTCCCCACGAAATCAACTATACACTGACCTTCTACTCCGACTCCATCGGCTCCAAAAGCCAGATGCCTCAGGAAGCAGCCAAAAGAGTCGTAGCAGTCGCACTGCTCATTATCATCGGCGGCGGTATCCTGAACTATTTCGTAAATAAAAGAAACCGCTGCTAAAAAGCACAAAAAGTATCTTTCCTGCATGATAAATCATTCCACAGGAAAGATACTTTTTTAGTCAAGCGGATATTCGCAATCCGCTTCGCTACGCGGCTCTACACCAAATAACTGC
>ERZ824473.1691-NODE-1691-length-29469-cov-5.315054_pt1 | contig 29469 bp, 23 predicted proteins | sample MGYA00519874_ERZ824473 | MGnify/ENA primary metagenome ERZ824473 (study PRJEB31778, sample SAMEA3449151) | human gut metagenome | biome: human gut; feature: human-associated habitat; material: faeces | place: United Kingdom | collected 2010/2012 ... | reverse complement strand
AGTTTCAGGAGTACAGAGAATGCCATAACTGGTTGCGGATAAACTCTTTAAATTTTGTCATCTTTGATTTAGTGAAAAACGCTGTAAAATTAGACTTTGTTATGCCTGATTTTGTGGTAATTAGCTGTAATATTAGTATTTTGGTTAAGTGCCATGAATCAGAAAAACGATTAATTATCAGCGACATACATATGATTTACAATTATATAATGTTATGTATATGTTATGTAGTATAGTAGGTCTCTAATTCGATTGATTGAAGGTAAATGCAGATTGAGAAAGGGTATGGGGATTAGTTGCACGGAAAATGCATACTTTTGGCATACAATTCAAATTCATATAGCCGCGTGTAACTTTCACGAATGAACGGCAGTTGTCAACATGTTTAAGGGATTGTTGTTTTTGTGACGGAAATTATGAAACAGACTATAATTTTGATATTATGTCTCTTGGGGTGCCGCGTGGCGTCCGGAGAATCATTGGCGCCAGACTCGCTTTTCATCAGGTTGGATGCGTCGATCGCTAACCGTTCGTTTTACATAGAGCAAAAGAACGATACATTGATCGAGCTCAAAAACCGGTTGCTCAATGCTGCTTCGCTGGAACAGAAATATGAGCTTTCCAAAGAATTGGTCTCTCAATACAGCAATTATGAAAACGCCCCCACGTTATATTATGCCGACCAATGTCTGGAGATAGCCAGGCAATTGGGCGACCGGAACCTCATTACGGAATCTCTCCTGCGCCGGGCAAACTACCTGCGCTTTTCAGGGCTTACACACGAGTCCCTCTCCATCCTGGAATCAATTGATCCCGATAAGCTGCCCGTTGAATTACGGAAAACGTATTATAAAGTGTATATGCACGTATGCCACAGTTACACCAAGCTTCAGAATGACTCTCACTACAGGGATAAATACATAGAGCTGGCGCTTCGGAATGCGGATTCATACCTAGCCTTGGAAAGAGGCGACGAATCGGAATATTTAAGTGTCCAGGCTTACAAATTTTATTTGGAAAAAAATTACCAACAAGCCATCAATACCATTAAAACCCTGCAGAAAAGGGATGACGTCAAGCCTTATATGAGTGCCGAATATCTGTATTATCTGGGGTTGGTTTATCTCGAACTGGGGGATAGCTATAAGCGTGTGTCTCTCGAAGCATTCATAAGAAGCGCGATAATTTCCAATGAGTTGGCTATGACAAATTTGCTGTCACTTTTATATGTAGGCAGATTGCTGATCAATTCTGACAATCCTTACGCATACATGGCCGATGAATACATAAATGTTGCCGTCGAAGATGCGGTTATTTTCGGAGACAGTTATAGAGCGGATCTTATCAAATCCACCTATTATTACACATTGCAGATCAATCTGGAGAGAGCTGAAGCGCGCAAAAAAACGTTAGAAATAGTCGCTGTTGTCGTTTCCATCTTTTTAGTGACGCTGGGGTTCTTTCTGTTTTTGTTGCTGCGCAGCAACAAAGAAAACAAAAACAACCGTAAAAAATTGTCGGTAACGAATGCCCGCCTGCAGGATTCCGCATTGAGGATGGAGGCATATCTTAAATTATTCATCAACCGAAATTTAGTACAGATAGAAAAGGCAGAAAAATACAAAAAACAGCTATTGAAAATGCTAAACGGCAGTACGTCTTGCGAAAAAATAAAGCAGGATATATCCTCTATGTTCGATATGAACGAGGATTATAATAGCCTATTGGCCGATTTTGACAAATCGATCACCGACCTTTTTCCCCATTTTGCCGACGAGGTCAATAAACTGCTCAAGCCGAATCAGTTATATACGTACGATCAGAATTCGGCCAATAAATTGAATACCGAGTTACGTATATTGGCGCTGGTAAGACTGGGCGTTGCCGATAACAAACAGATCGCCTCCTTTTTCCGCATTACGCTCCAATCGGTGTATAACTACAGAAGCAAGGCCCGGGGCCGGGCCGTAAACGAAGATACTTTCGATGACGATATAATGAAGATTTTATAGACTGAATCTTGGTAATGGGAGGATTACGGGTAGACGAAACTGCGTAGCTGGCTTAAACCTCGCCTAAATTTGCATTTGAAGGGCATTTGCTGTTAATTCCGGATCATTTTATCAAATATGGGAATTAGATTATATCAAAAACGCGAAGCTGATTTGTCGTTACACAAATTCCGGTTAACTTCGCAGTGTCGGTCAACACAATCCCGACTGTTTTATGGGCGGGTAATGTTTCAAATTAGGGGATTGATAAAATCAAATGATTAAAACATTGATTACCAAGAATTATCTTCATCGTTTCAACAAATTAAAAGCGACTATTTCAGTCGCTTTTATTATTTTTGCACCCTTAAATCCTTCGAAAATGAATTCTCCAAGTGGATTTTTGACCTTCATGTTTCAAACTAGGGAATAGTAAAAATAGAATGTAAATATTGCGGAAGAGTATGTGTAAAAGACGGAACGCAGAGCAACGGCAGGCAACGCTACAAATGCAAATCGTGTCATCGAAAACAACAGGTACTATATAGTTGCTGACGCTAAGAGAGCGGATCGTCCGTCGCCCGCTTCCATACGCTGCTGGTAAACCGCGAGTTCCATGCGCTGGACGATATGCCGGGATCGACCGGAGCGATCCGATGCGGCAGGTGTTCACCCTGTGGTACCGCAGCCTGTCGGACAAAAACGCCGAAGTACGGTTCATCGTCCGGGACAATTTCGGACAGCAGACCGAACTGACCGTGAGTTTCGATGTCGGGCGGAAAGAACCGCAGACGGAATAGAATACGAATAAAGAAAAACAATTAAGGGGCAGGAGTGTTTATTTCCGTTCCTAATTGTATATTATGAAGTCTGTTATCGCAGACCTACACCGTTATCAAAAGCAAATATATATAAAATAAATTTCAATGACAAATACACGAAAGCAGGATATGTCATTATTCAGGTTCTTTGTTATATGAGAAAGCAAAGACGCAATGACATATTACTCGGGATGATCGCGAAAAAGCTGAAAGAGTTGCGAAGTGCGAAAAAATTGACGCAAGTAGAAGTTTACCGACAAACCAAGATTCATATAGGACGCATAGAATCGGGAAATTCTAATATTACGATGAGTTCTTTATCCGAGTTGTGTAAATTCTATCAGATTTCTTTTGAGGATTTTTTCAAAGAGATTAGAACGAAATAGGAAACGGCGGACTTTTCAGTCCGCCGTTTCTTTTGTTTACCGATCCTTGTTTGATCGGTAGTTCTGTTTCAGCACTTCACGCATTCCCGCTTCGGGATAGAGAAACACCCGCCCGCAGACCGCCGTATGGGATATCTTATTCGTTAAGAACATACATGTGTATGTTATTTCAATGGATGTACGAGTAAATCAAACTTGTCACTTTTATTGTCAAGTGAAACATCGTATTCTTCAATTTTGTGGCTATAAGCCCATGTGCGTAAATGGTCTTTTATGTCTGCCTCGATATATGGCCCGTAATAAATGGCTTTTAACCTGTTGCCGCAAGATATTTCTAAAAATGGATCGTTTGATTTTGCTTCGCATTTACATATAAACCGCCACTCCTTTTCAATACTATATTCTGCAATGTCTTTAAATAAGAATGCCTTGTACCAATACAATAAATCGGGGAAAGGCATTGTAGATGGCAATCCGTTTGATGTCAAAAATGAATTTACCAACCACCAACTTGCAACTTCTGTCGCATTATACATAGTATCCGAATAAACCACAGGAAATAATGTCGGATTGACTTTTTCATCCGGATTATCCGCCTCTTTCTCAATAATCAGTCCTGTCAAATCGCCATGTACGAGGCTTTCCCGCGCTCGGACTACTATGGCGGCTCCGTCACCATGCCGGATATTCAGGAGCAGACTCCATAGCCTTGCGGCGTTCCGGTTTAGGTAATCCCCGTTTAGACACTTAATAACTATTAGCGTGATAGATTTTCGGATATGACTTTCGCCGTTTTATGCTTATCGCACATGCGCTGCAATTTGTTTATGCCTTATCCCCAGACGAGGGGTTGGGGCATTGCAATACAACGTATATAAATGTCTTCCGTTGCAGTCGCAGTGGGTACCGCTTGGGCTATCATTCAATCAATCCAGATTTTATCCTTATATCTATCGTTTCAGCTCCCCATTCAGTCGCAGTATGACATTTTACTGACTTATAGCTTTCCCGACATGCTACACTCCCTGTCCAGTTTCCCTTTCAGATAAGTCGGTTGCTTACAGGCATATAAACACGCGCCTGGTGTATGCTACACACATTTATCAAGTGCCCTTACGGGCGCACGTCCTGCACCGCCGCCCCGTTGATCAGTTTACCAGCGCCGACTGATGCGTCTGGATGATCTCCGCGAGCTGGCCCATCAGCCCGAACAGGAACAGCAAATCGTCGTCGACCAGCTCGCGGTCACCCTCCAAAAACAGTCGCGGGCCAAGGTCCGCATAGCCATGACCTCGTCCTTCTTGGATGCGGCTATGAACTTCGAAAACTGCGGGAACGTGAGCTCGCCCAGGTAGGCGACGTAAACCTTCCTCTCCCCGCACTCCGTGTCCCCGAAGACTGCCATCGGGTACACCTTACGCAGCTTGCGCTCGGCTTTCAGACCCTCGACGCGCTCGCGGATGCGGCACGCTGCTCCAGGGTCAAACTCTTCTCTTCCGTCATATCTCGTGTTTTTATGGTTTATGGAAGGATAGAGGCCCCGCCGGGGAATATGTTTACGGTTGTGGCAAAAAAACTTCCGGACCGGGAGCATTAAGCGTCATGACGTTCACGGATACGGCGTTGCAGCACCGAAGAGGCGGTAAAATGAACCGTCCTGCACGCAGGAATCCTCATCGAAACCCTTCGGTGCGGATCGTAGCCGTTGTGCTCGGGCCGGTCTTTCGGAGTGAACGTTCCAAACGAAGAGATCGTAATCCTCTCCCCGTCGAGGATTGCCGTGGCCAGCCGGGCGAAAAGCGCGTTGACGACAAGTGAAACTTCCTGCTGGGATTTGCCCAGATCGCGGGCGACGTCCCGAACCAATACTTGCTTATTCATAATCTATATCTTTAGATTTATGGGACTATAAATCCACGAAATTTCCGGCTCCTGTACCGCACAGAAACCCGGAATCCGCGATCATCCATTCTATTTTCTATATCGTTGGTCCGGAGAGCTTCCCGAAGGTTCCGGCCAAGATCTCCGAAGACCGTCCCACACACGACCGCCCGCTCGGGACGAAAGTCCGAAGCCGAGCCCTTACGGCACCGGATATAGCCCGGAATCGCCGCATAGATCTTCACCTTTCACTACCGCGGCTCAACGGGTCAGTACATATCCTCCCGCACGAACGTACCGTCGGCCGAGTAGATCAGCTCCAGCCCGCCCGTGATCTTGATCTCGTAGCCGCCCCGTTCGCGTTCGGCTTTGTAGATTTTCGCCCCCGGATAGCGCACGGCCAGATCCTCGACGATCGCCGCCGGCACAATACCAGCAGGCAGAAACGAGTAGCCGCAGTCCACCTTTTTCCACTCTCCCGAGGCGTGGAACTCGATGTCCGTGCCGTCGGAAAGCTTTACCTCAAACTCGCGATGTCCGTCCTCCCGCTCCCGCTCGGCATAGATGCAGCTCGCATCCGGGAAATAGGTTGCAATGAAAGTCTTCGCCCCGGAAGGCAGCCAGAGACAAGGAATGCGCATCTCGGCCAACGCGCAGTACAGCGCAGCTCCGACGACGACCACGCCCGCCGCAAGCGCATAATATCGTTTCTTCAACTTTTTCATACCATTTTCTGTTTTTCAGGCTCCGATACGTTCTCTTTAGGAGCGATCCTCCCGCACGAACGTACCGTCGGCCGAGTAGATCAGCTCCAGCCCGCCCGTGATCTTGATCTCGTAGCCGCCCCGTTCGCGTTTGGCTTTGTAGATTTTCGCCCCCGGATACCGCACGGCCAGATCTTCGATGATAGCCTGCGGAACGATCCCGGCAGGAAGGAACGAATAGCCGCAGTCCACCTTCTTCCACTGGCCCGTGCCGTGGAACTCGAGGTCCGTACCGTTCGACAGTTTCGCCTCGTACTCCCGGCGGCCGTCATCGCGCTCCCGCTCGGCATAAACGCAACTCTCGGTCGGGAAATACCGCTCGATAAATGTCCTGGCCTCGGCGGGTAATCGTCGGTAGGAGATGCGCGAGGAAGCGCATCCGGTCAGTAAAAGCAGGCTGGCGACCATCGTCGCCAGCACCGTCATAGATTTCAACGCTCTCATCATCGAACGGGCTCAAAGGATCGTACCCTCGGCGGCGATGCGCAGTTCGATCTCGCGGTTGCCGCGCTCGAGTTCCACGAGGTAGTATTCCGCAGTCGGGGTCTGCACGTACTCTATATCGTCGATCGAGAACGTAGCCCACTCGGAAGCCGCGATAGCGGCAGTAACGGCCTGCGGAAGTTCGCTGCGGCGGATGTCCCATTCGGTGTAGACCCATTCGTTCCGTCCGTTGAAGTAAACGTCCTTCTCGCGGTTCTCATGCCAGATCTCGACCTCCAGAAGACCTTTGTCGTAATCGTACTCCACGATCCGCGCCCCGGGGTATTTCGACGAGATGAACCCGGTGACTTCCGCATCGACCAACTGGCCGTTGCCCTGTGCGGGCATGTCGGACTGCTTGAGCGTCACCGTGCCGTCGAGCGTGACGTCCACCTTCACGTCGCCCTGCGCCGACTCCAGATCGAAGCGGTAGAACTCCTTGTCGGGAGTCTCGTAGTGGTCGATGTCGTCGATCCGGTAAGCGGCCCACTCGCTGTTCTGAAGAGCCTGCATCACCGTCTGGGGAACATCGCTGCGCCAAACCTCGGTCTTGGTGTAGACCCACGCGCCGCTGCCGTCGAAGAGCAGCTCGCGCGGCGTGCGGCCGTCGATGATATCCACTTCGGTCATACCGTGCTCGTAGTCGATCTCCGTGATGCGGGCGTCGGGGTAGTTCGTGCGGATGTACTCCTCGATGCCCGTGGCGGGCGTCGACGGGATATAGTCTCCGTAATCGTAATCGGGTGCCGAGTCCGTCAGCATTTTGACCAGCACGCCGTCGGCCGAGTAGTAGAGGTCGATCTCCGTTTCGATGCCGTTCTCCCGTTTCTCTACTTCGATGACGTAGATCGTTTCCACGCCTTCGCGCTCCAGCATATCCACGTCGTCCGTGCGCCACGGAGCCGAAGCGTATTCACTGGCCTCAAAAGCTGTCTGCACAGCCTCGGGAAGTGCCGTGAAGGGAATGTCCGTTTCGGTCATGTACCACGCGCCCCCGTTGTCGAACCACGCCGCGAGGTCGATGCCTGCCTCGGCGGCGCGCGATTCGGGCAGCGAGAAGCTCGCCACGACATATTTGTCTTGGCCGTCCACCGCACATTGGTAGCGTTGGGGTACTTTTCTGTCAGAGCGGCCTGCGCCTGTTTGCTTACGGCGGGCTCGCGGGACCCGTTGTCCTCGTCCTTGTTGCAACCTGCCAGAGCCAACGTGCTCACGAGCAAGGTCATCAAAATCGTGTTCCTTTTCATAAAGTTGTTCGTGAAAATTTATATAATAGGTGAAAATTGGGGTCTTATCTAAGAAGCAGGGGGACCGAACCGAGATGCACCGTCTGCGGGATCATCGCCGCTTGCGCGTAAGGCCGATTCCCTCGTGGCGGTGGCGGTGCTGCGCCGTGAAATCCTCCAACCGTTCCGACTGCGGCACCGTATGGAACCACTGCAACCACGCACCGAAGCGGTCCAACAGCCATTGCAGAACGCGGCGAAGGGCATGGCTTATGGGAGAACGGGCATCCTTCATGGTCGGGCTGTCGTATCGTTAATCGTCGTAGCCGATCACGTTGAACTTGGTGTCGAACTTGATCTCCAGGCCGCCCGACAGCTCGATCTCCCACGTGTAGGGGTCGCGCTCGATCTTCTTGATGAACTGCCGGCCGAACAGTTCGTTCGCCGCCACGAAATCCGAGATCTGCTTCGGGACGATGGCTGCGGGAACGGGAGCGTACTTGCGCTCCACGCTTTCCCACTGTCCGTCGGAGCGGAAATCGACCTCCGTGCGGTCGGTGTATTTCACCTCGTACTCGACACCCATAAACTTCCGGTCGGCCACGATGTAGGCCACCGTCAGCGTGTCGAAATGGGTTTTCAGGAAGGTCTGCGCCGCCTGCGGCAGGCGGTCGAAGGTGATCGGCTCCTCATGTCCGTCGGCATGGGCCGGCGCAAGGCCGCAAAGGAGCAGCAGGGCCGAAAGAAGCAGTTTTTTCATGTTTTTCATAAGATCCGTTTTTTTAAGTTGTCGAATAATCATCCGAAGCTGCCGGCAGCGCTACTTTTCCCACCAGGCGATCAGCTCCATGATCGAGAAATAGAGCAGCGCTCCTCCCCACAGGGCGATGCCGACCACGGCCGCTGCGACCGCCACGATCCGCTCGGCGGCGGATTGCCTTCCGCCGTCCTCCTCCGGCGTGTCCGGCTTCGTCCCGTTCATCGGGTCGGGTGCGATCGGTTTTCGTTCCGTGCGTGTTCGCGTTCCGGTCGGTTTTCTTTTCTTTCTCTTTTTTGCCATCGTACGTTGCCGTTTCCGTCCCGCGCGGCGTTTACTGTATCAACAGCCATAATGCGAGCACGATACCCGCGAGGCACAGCAGCCGGACGAAGTACCGGCGGAACCTCGCCCGTCTCCGTTCCCGCCTGTGCAGCCTCCTTACATCCCCGTTATAGTCCAGTATGGGCATATTCAGGCGGTAGTCCTCCCAGCGTTCGGGATCGTTCGGACGGTATGTATCTCTTTTTTTGCCCATGAACACTCTCTCGGGAACCGACCATTACGATCGGCCGGGGTTATCTCGTTTCTCATATTGCGTTTTTTCGTTCTTTCTTTCCGTTACCGTCCGTTTTTCCGGCATATCGTTCCGCGCCGCCCCGGCCTTTCGGGCCGGGACGCGCAGACCGCGGGAATGCCGGATCCTATTTGCGCACATTATCCCGGATGCACCTTATGCCATAACCGAAGGCTTTGGATTGTGCGGTGGCGTTCAGCGGCATTACCGTCGTTGCTATAGTGCCATTGTCTATGCGAAGCGTCGGAGTATAAGCCTTATCCCTGTTACCTGCGGCAGTGGTGCTACTGGGCATATTTGTCCAATAGTAGGAGACACGGCCTACTGCCTCCGATTCTAAGTTATCTTTATGGCGAAATCCGCCTGCTCTCAGGTAGTATACTCCTCCCGAGGGATCGTATGCTCCCCTCCCTGACATGAGATTGGCATAGAACACCCAGCCGTAGACGGATCGGAGTCCGGAGTTATCCGTAAAGGGCGAGTTGTAAATATCGCCGAAATAGGAGTTGCTTCCCAGCGGTTGGGTATACGTCCTCCCATCATATGTCATACCCGTGAACACATCCGGATCGGGAATGCGGTAACCTCTCGGGCACGGATCGTAAACGGTTTTGGCGAACTTGTAGCCGTCACCGATCGTGTAGCCGGAGCTGCCCGTAAGCTGGGCGTTCCAAAGGTTGCAGTAGTTCACGGCAGCACCATCCGATGCTGCAGCAATCCAATTACTAATACTCCCACCACAGACGAAGCTGTTCGGATTCTGGATGGCCTGGCCGATCGTATATAGGGTTGAACTTGTTCGGAAAGGCGTCGCGAGCGGAGTACCATCCTTGTTATATACGGTCTTGTTGACTATCGAGCCGTTTTGGTTCACAGCCGCCGGTATCGGGTCCTTGCGCCCCCACTGGTAGAAGGGGTTGTTGCCGGAGGACTCGATCTCGATACGGGGCTGTTCGAGCGTGATATCCCGGGTAAGGCCGCTCGCCTGCGTGATGCGCACTATCGCGCTGCGGCCCTCGTAGACGTCGATATCGCCGCTGCACCAACCCAGGTTCTGGCCCTGCAGGATAAACTTTTGTCCCGTTGCGTTCGTGATCTTGCAGTCCCTTATGGGGTCGTACGGGCTATAGATATCCTGCACTGCCGGAGCTTTCTCAGGATCGTAGTCCGTAATCCAGACATGCCATGTCCAGATGATCTTGTCATTATGATCGTACGCGGCAAATACGACGTTGCCCTGCATGGGGGTCTTCAAATCGGTATTTTTCGGTACGTCGAAGCAGATATAGCAGTCGGGGTGTTCCGTGAAGAACATCCTGGAGATCATATTCGGATTGTCCTGCCAGAGCACGTCGACGCGGGTGGGATAGCCGTTCGAATGAGCAGCGTCCGTACCCGTTACCGCGACTTGATGCGTATCGTTATATTGCAGGTCCTTTTGAATCCAGCCGCTATGGATCCTCCGATTATCGTAATCCAGGAACCAGCTCAGCCATGTAGTAGTAGTAGTAGTAGTGTTTCTGTTGTAAGAGGTGGTGTTCTCGTCCGTTATGTCGACGCATTCGCCTATAAGGCTGTTGCCGTACGCATACGGTATGCGGTAGTAGCCCGGTGCGGAGACGATGTAGCAGTTGGCCGTCTCGCGGGTATCCAGCCCTTGGGAGTGATCTCTCGAAAGGTCGTATCGCGGAGACGAATCCTGGTTGGGCTCGGTAGAAGTGCCGACTAAGTCGCGACCATTGAGCCGCTCGTTATAGGGGTCTTCCGTCTTTGTCAGAGGCATGGGATCGAAGGCAATGGAAAAGTCGCCGGAGCCGTCCGGGAACGACGTCTTATCCACCGTGATCCAGTTCGGTTGGCTCGTCCCGACACCATCCTTGTCGACGAACCCGGCTTCCCACGGCAGTTCTTTGCTCGTTCCGTCGGGCATCACGACGTTGCTGCTCACGCGCTGGCTGAACGATCCGCCCAGCTGGTAGCCCGAGACATCATGCACCGTCAGGGTCGCCCATCCCACGGGTACGAACCGCTCGATATTGCCGCACTTTACGCGCAGCCACATGCCCTGCGCCGTGGCCTTGTCCCCCGTCTTGAAAGAGAACTGATAGCCCTCCTCGGGAGAGGTCTGGCCGTTAAAGGTGAAGGTGTTATTCGGTATGTTATTCCCGTCCTTGTCCAGCAGCTGCACGAGCTCGGTCGCTACGGGAGCCGTTCGGGCGGCATTGAGCAGCGTCACGGTGCTGGTCGCCGGAGCTCCGTCCGGGTCGTTCTCGGGCTGGGGCCACGAGAAACGGTAGAGGGGCTGCGCCTCGGCTGCGGTCCACACGTAGGCCGTATCGCGGTCGGCCGTCACCCCGTACTGTCCGTTGTACTCCCAATTCTTGCTCCAGTCATCCAGAATCCCGATCTCATAGACGGCGTTGGAGGGGTTGTCCAGCGCCTCTTCGATATTATCGTAACCCCGCTTGTAGATGTCCTTCACGCGGAAGACGTAGTGCTTGCCACGCTCGAAGGCGTTGCGTTTTGCGATCGTGCCCTGATTTGTGTCGTCGAATGTGAGGCAGTAGTATTGCATGGGGCCGCTCTCGGTCTCGGCGACCCGCAGCAGGACGTAGTTGAACGCCCGGTTCGTCGGCCAATTAGCAGGCTGCGCCGCCTCGTAGGTGTACAGCGCGGGAAAACTCATCGGGTCGGCATCCGGGTCGTAGCCCGGCGTGCCGCTCTGAGAGAGCGCACCCTGTTCGTTCTGCGAAGCCGGCGTGCTTGCCGTTGTCCACTGCGTCGTTGCGGGCATGTGGTCGAGGTAGGTGGTGCGGACGGTCGTCCACGCCAGCGGCCCGCCCGTCTGGGTCAGCGAGGGGTCCAGCACCACGCTGATCTTGGCGCACTGGAAGCTCATGCGAACCTGTACGTTCTGGCCGTTCCATACGGCATCGCCGGCCATCGTCAGCGGGGCTTTCATATCGGCCGAAGTGCCGCCCGCGGCGCTGCGGGGCTTCAGCGTATTCTGCGCCGCAGCCATATTTTGGCCTACGAGTCCCTCCGCCTGGTTCACGGTTGTCGGGTCGAGGTTGCACAGCACGACGATCGTCTCGCCGCTCTGCGGTGCGAGCTTTCTAAAGCGCAGCGTGGGCTGCTGCGTGCCGTTGCCCATGACGGTCGCCACGACCTCGGCACCCGTGATCCGGTCGTCCGTCTTGTTCCACGCGAGCACCACGGCATTCTCGATGCGGCACTCGTCGATGGTCGCGCCCGAGTAGGTCTCCACCCGCTCCGGGGCGGGAATGTAGAGGGCGAGATCGGTGCCCTCGTCGGGACCGCCCGGCCCGACAGGGTCTTTGGCACAACTCCCCAGCAGCAGCGCGAAGACCGCCGTCAGGCGGAGCAGGGAATGCAGTCCCCGGAGTGCCGCGCCCGGGGAGCGCCGTGCGACGTTCTGCGCCGCACATAGTCTCTGTTTTAATACTGTCCGTTGCATTGATCCGTTGCTTTTATTTTTCGTTTTTCTGTTCGTTTTCCGTATCTTTTTCCGCCCCGGCAGAGTCCGAACGGGTTCGGCTCTGCACCCGGCTTATCGAAAGGGTTCGCTTTTTATTCGTTCCTGTATCTACCGTTCGCCCTTCGGGGTCTCTATTGCTCCTTCACGGGGCGGACGGAGAAGCCGTAGCTGCGGTGGAAGGCGTTGGCCTGCGTGTCGACGCGCGTCTGATTGCAGTACATGCTACTACCCGTACCATTATTATCCGAGCCCGAACCCGCGGACCAGCAGTAATAGCTGCCGACGGCGAAAGGGGTACCCATCGTGTAGTAGCGAGGGCGCGAAGCGGGGAAATAGATGGTTTCGCCCGTACCGTCCGTATTGCAGTAGAAGTGCCAGCCGTTGTCCCATGCGCCGGAAACATTGAAATCGGTAACGGTGGAGGTAACGTTACCAGTAGTCGTGAACCCGGTGAAAGCCCCGCTGGGCGGCAGGCAGAACCCGGCCGGCGAGGGATCGTAGACCGTCTTGACGACCTGATTGGTATTAATGCTGGTAACGTTGCTGTTTGCGGACCAGAGGTTGTAATATTGTCCATCCATACCGGAGATGATACAGAACGCAGACGGATTCTTGATATACATCTGAATGGACGTTGTACTGATCTGACGCGGAGCGCCAGTGATCGAAGACCAGGCATTCGGCCCGTAGGTGGGCTTGTTGACGTTGCCATTCGATCCGGGGAACGGGTCCTTGCGGCCCCACTGGTAGCAGGTGCTGTTGGCCGATATTAAGGCGTAGTCCTGTTGTACCGTTATGATCCGTGTCGCGCCCGTCTCCGACTGCGTAACCTTGACTCGTGCCTCCCGCGCAGCATACTCCTTTTCGGGGCACCAGCCGAGGCTCTGCGTCATAAAGTCGAACTGCGTGTTGGGCGACGTGCGGTTCTGCACCGTCTTGGTGGCGTCCGCGGCATAGGGGTCGTAGTCCGTAGCCCAGATATGCCAGCTCCAGGCGATAGTATTGCCTGCGAAGACCGCCAGTACGGCATTGCCGTAGTCGATCTTGTCCGTTACCCGGAACGCGAGGCGATTCCCGCTGAGCTGTACCGAGGATTCCTCGATCATCCCGTTCACGTCCTGCCACAGCAGTTTGGCATCCGTGAGCGTGATGCCGTTATCGGAAATATAGGGATTGGTAATTGTACCCGAGTGGTTGAAAAAGGGATTCAGGATGTTCGTCCCGCTGGCCGTCGAGGTATAAGCCGCTGCGTTCGTGGCCCCGTCCTTGATGGCGTTGCCGTAGACCAGCGGCAGCGAGTAGGTACCCGGAGCATGCACGAGATAGCAGTTGGCGGTGTTCATAAGTCCGTCGCGTGTCGAGAGGTCGTAGTTGACGACAGCGGCTTCCGTCTGCATGCGATGGCTGTTTTCCTGCGCCGCCACGCTGCCCGAGAGGTTTCCCGTACCCGAGGTCTGGATCGTCAGCCAGTCGGGAACCGGGGCGGAAGCGCCGCCCGCATCCACGGTCTCGGCCGTCCACTCCAGCGGTTCGGTCGTGCCGTCGGGCATAGCGGCCCGGCAGACGATCTGCGAGGCGAAATCTCCGCCTGCATAGGTCGCACTCCCGTTTGCGGCCGAAAATTCAGCCTTGCCCACGGGAATATAACGCGCCAGCCCGGCGGGTTGTCCCCCTTTGGTCTTGACGATCTTCAGCCATGCCCCGGCGAACTGCTCCGTGGCCGTGAACTGCACCTCCGCTTTGGACGAAGGCTCCAGCAGGAAGGTGTTGCCCGCAGCGAAAGAGCCGTCGCGGTAGAGCGACGCCAAGGAGGCGTCCAACGTTCCCGACCTGTCGGGCTTCATGAGCGTGACCGAGAAAGGTTCCGTACCGCCGCCCGCGGCGACGGTCATCACCGTCGATCCTTCGCCCGGCAGGACGTAGAACGCCGAATGCGAGGTCACGGCCTCGCCCCAGGGGGCGTCGATGTCGATGACCGCGTCGTCCCAGTCATGGATCTCCAGATTGGCGTTCAGGCTCCCTCCGCTCTCGATGGACTGCACCTGAACGTCGAGCGTATAGATCGTGTTGCGCTTGATCGTATAGTCCATTTGCCCCGTCTCCGCATTCAGCTTGCCCAGCGGGTATTCGAGCGTCAGGGTCTTGCTCTCGGCGGAAACGGGGTCCGAGACCTTCATGCTGATCTTGACCACCGTGGCCTTCTCCTTGTCCGTACTTGCGTCGTGCGGGTGCATGTACAGCGAGTCGATCTTCATCCCCGAAGCCCAGTTCTCCTCCATGCGCAGCGGCGTGCCGGAGGTCGTGCTCCGGACGATCGTCTGCTCCATACCTGCGAAAGTATCTCCCGGATCGTAGTCCTTATGATCCGGATTATTCCCGTCGTCCGTCGTGGGGGATGCCGAAGCCATCTTTTCAACCGTCACGCTGATGCTCCGGGGATCGATCTCAAGGGTCGAAGGCACGGCGTCGGGGTGGATGCCCGCCTTGATGCGCAGCTTGGCGACCTGACGCGTCAGGTTCACATTCGCCGTCCACGTGTCGTTCACCTTGCCGAACACGCCCGTTCCGGTGAAGAACAGCGGATTGAGCGTCGAGCCCTTCCAGAGGTCGCTCTCGGCGGTGATGGCATCCGGATTCTGGTTGTAGTTCGCGTAGATCACGGCCCTGAGCTCCGTGCCCCCATCCAGCGCCGAGGGGGTCACCGGAATACCCTCCACCGTGAAGGTGCTCGTAGGGTTACCCCCGGTCGTCCCGGTAAAGCTCGGAAGGTCTTCTTTCTCCAGCGTTTTTGTGGCTACTTCTTTCCAGTCGGCCCGGGCGCCGAGCGCCTCCTTGCTGCGCGAGTAGAAGACGATGTAGAGCGAGTTGATCACGCTCTCCTGGCCGTAGCCCGGTTCCGTCCCCGCATAGGTGCGCGGATTTCTCATCTCCCGCTCCACGCTCTGCGGGACGGTCAGGCTGATGGTAAGGCCCGCCCGTTCGACGATCTCGGGAGCCCCGAGATCCTTCGCGCAGGAAACGACCGTCAGCGCCGTCAGCGCCAGCACCCAGGTTCTTCCCGCACTTCGGATGTTTCGTATAAGCTGTAACATGCGCGTTTATTTTTTAGTTATATTATCGTTGTTATATTCTTGCCTTCTCATGTTTGTGTTTTCCTGTTCCGTTGTCCTGTTCCCGCCCCGGTTATTGCCCGGACACCGCCCGGTACCATGCCGTGCGGCGGTAGGCTTCGTTGAGCGCCGCCAGTTCCGCCCGGGGGAGGTATACCGTCAGTCCCGAGTGGACCGTGATGTCGAAGCCGTTGTAGCGGCCGTAGTTGTTGTCGTCGCCGACCATGAACCGCTCGGTCTGGTCTTTCCACACCACCGTGCGCCGGAGCTGTTCGCGCAGGGCCCCGGTCTCGCCCGCCAGGCGCTGCGCGCAATCTTCCAGGTCGAAATACCGGGCCACGGCGGGGCTATCGCCGTAGCTGCCCGGACGGTCGAAGCGCTGCAGGTCGTCCGTTATGTCAGACTCACGGATCGACAGGAGCGGCAGCTCGGCCATCCGGGCGGCCAGCGGCTCCATTTCGTGCAGGTCTACGACCGACAGGGTCGCCGAGCGGTAGACGCCCGTCTGCGTGGCGACATGCCCCATATAAGCACTGCCGAATGCCGCGAGGCACTCCGGGGCGGGGGCCGAAGCGTCGAGCAGGTATTTCAATGCGCTCCCGTAGACGAGCGTGAACCCCGGCGAGAGGATCTCGGCCGACGAAGCCAGCATGCAGTCCGCCTTGTCGCGCAGGGCGTAGGCCACCTCGGCCCCCGCCATCAGGCACGCCTCGAAAACGATGAAATCGAGCGAGCCGTCGGCGATGGCCGAGGCGAACTCTTCGAGCTCCATCTCCGCGTGCGGCGTCTGCTCGTCGCTTTCGTCCCGGCCCATCGAGCGGCTGCCTATCGCGCCGGAAGACGTTCGGCCGGGGCTTTGCAGGGCGCCCTGCGGCAGCCAGCCGCTGCCGTGCGAGAAGAACACGAGGCCGTAACCCGGCGCCGGGAAGGCGTTCATCGTCTCGCGCAGCGTCCGCCCCAGCACGGCGGGCGACGCGGAGTTCTCCGCCCCGTATTCGGCCACGGTCTGCTGTGTCCCGTCGGGCAGCGCCCGCAGCAGGCGGGCGCCTTGGGGAGTATCGGCGTAGATCAGCAGTTCTCCCGCGCGGGCCGCTGCCCGGCCGCGGCACAGCGCCGCGATCTTGTCGGAGGTCTCCCCCTGAAGGTCGTTGTCGGAGGCTATGTACGCCAGCACCGTGCGCCCGGGCGGGGCGGGCCCGTCAAGGTCCCCTGTGCAACCGCTCTCGCACGAGACGAGCCAGGACGAGGCCAGGGCCGCCGCGCACAGCGCGGCGAGAATCAGGTATCGGGTGCACGGTCGTTTCATGGTCTTTGTATCGTGTTTTCGTTGCCGGGCTCTTCCCGGCGGTTCGCTGTTTTTTCGTTTATATTATCGTTTTTCCGTTGCGTCGTCTTTTCGCCGCCCGGCGGCTTCGCTCCCTTTATTCTCGGACGGGGCGAACGGGGAAGCTGCTGTTGGGGACGTTGCAGTTCTGCGGGGCGACGTATCTCAAGTCGAAGTACAGGTTGTACCTGTTGCCGCCCACCGGAACCGCATGCCAGATGTAGCTGTAGGTACCCATGCCCGAGATCGTGCCGTCGTTCGAGCGGCTGCCCGAAGCGTGGAAATAGATGGTCTCGCCCGTTCCGTTCGTATTGCAGTAGAAATTCCAACCGCTGGCCCATGCGCCATCGACGTTGAACTCGGCAACGGTGGAGGAATTATTGCCCGTAGTCGTAAACCCGGTACAAGCCCCGTTGGGCGGCATCACGAATCCGGTCGGCGAGGGATCGTAGACTGTTTTGACGGGTTTGGTCGTATTGACGTCGTCAACGTTGTTGTTCGCCGACCAGAGGTTGTAATGCCAGCCGGCCATAGATGAGAAGAGATTGAATTTGTACGGATTCTTGATGTAATCCGCAATGACCGATGAAGTGATCGTCTGTGATCCCGGAGCGTTACCGGTCGCCGGCCAGATATACTCCGCCGGCCCGTAGGTGGGCTTGTTGACATTGCCGGGCAGTCCGCCGGGCATCGGGTCCTTTCGTCCCCACTGGTAGTAGGTGTTGTTGCCCAGCGTGTGGGCCGTCTGTTCGATGGTCACTACGACGTCGGCTCCCGTGCCGGCCTCGGTCAGCAGCAGGCATTGGCTCCGCGCCTCGTATTTCGCGCCGGGACACCAGCCGAGGTAATGTGTCATAAAATCGAACTGCGTGTTGGGCGCCGTGCGGTTCTGCACCGTCTTGGTGCCGTCCGTGGCGTAGGGGTCATAGTCCGTTGCCCAGATATGCCAAGACCAGGCGATCTGGCCGGCATTGTCGAAGACCGCCAGCACGGCATTGCCGTAGTCGATACTGTTCGTTACCCGGAAAGTAAGGTTATTCCCGTCGATCTTTACCGAGCTTTCGTCGATCATCCCCTCCACATCCTGCCACAGCAACTTGGCTTCCGTGAGGGTGATGCCGTTATTGGAGATATAGGGATCGGTAATACCGCTGCCCAGATGGTTGATAAAGGGACTCAGGATGTTCGTCCCGCTGGCCGTCGAGGTGTAAGCGCTCGTGTTGGTCTGTCCGTCCTTGATGGCGTTGCCGTAGACCAGCGGCAGGGAGTAGGTTCCCTCAGCACGCACAATATAGCAGTTGGCGGTGTTCATGGGTGTCTTGCCGCCCCGGGTCGAGAGGTCGTAGCCACTTACCGGCAGGTACACTTTCATGTGTTCCGTCAAGTCCTTCTGCGCCTGGGCAGTGACCGATAATCCGTTCACCGTCACCCAGTCGCTGGCGGCGGGATTGCCGTTCTCGTCGCACGGCTGGGCCGTCCAGGTACCCCTAACGTTTTCCTCCGTATTGTCGGGATAGGTGACCGAGATCGCCGGAACGGTCAAGTTGCTCGTCCCTCCCGCGTAGGTTACCGATACGTCGGTCATGGTCATCGTACCCTTGCCCACCTGCACGTACTGCGCCGTTCCTAACGTCCCATTCTGTTTGTACTGCTCGATTCTCAGGTAGCCCCCGGTGAACCGGGCGGCATCCTTGATCTGCACGCAGATGTCGGTTGCATGGCCGGGCACCGCGTAGAGTTCGGACACGTCCGCTTTCATCTGCGTCCCGTTCCACAGGCAGATAGTTGCGACCGCCGCATCCACTTTTGTGGAGCCGCCGTTCGTCGTGACGAGCGTAACCTTGTAGGGAAGGGCTCCCGGCTCGGTCTTCAGGGTGACGACTTTCGAGGCCGGAGAGGTGGTCGCGCCCGCTTTCGTCACTACCACGCCGAAGCCTTTCTGCCTGTCGGGCGCAGCGGAGCCCCAGTCGCGTCCGTCGGTGGCGGCAGCCGTCCACGGGCAATGTCCGTCGGTGTGGGCCTGCGGGTCGCTGGTTACGTGTACGTGCCAGATCCAGCGGTAACCCTGATCGCCCTGCAGCTTCAGGCCCACCGTGGCCTCGCCGGTCACGTTCGGATTTGCGGCCTTCACCCGGACAGAGTGGTGGGCGCCCGTCGCGCCGCCGCCCATCGGGTTCACGACCTCGGCCGAGATCAGATCGCCGCCCGAGAGCACCTCGGCGATAAGCTGTGCGGCCTGATCCATCTTGCCGCCCAGCTCCGCGTTATGCTCCAAGTTCCATGTCTGGAAGACGTCCTCCACGGAGAACTCGGCCGCCCGGCCCGGAGCCACGACCACGCAGTTGGCGGCGTTCAGTTTCCGCTTTACGGTCTCGGTCTGCGTATCTTCCACGTTCCACGGCAGCAGCTCCGTTACGATCACCACGTCGGTACTCTTCGGCACCGGGATCAGGTTGTAGACGATGCGGCCGTTGCAGCGGGGCACCTCCGGGACTGCCTTGGCCTCGATGATCTGCTCCTTGCCCCATCGGTCGGTGTAGGTCAGCGAGATCTTCATCTTGTGTTCGAGGATGTCCGTAGGGTTGTCGTTCATCGTGCCGTCCGCGTTCCAGAAATCGTTCCCCCGGTGCGCCGGGATGATCGTATGGTGACCCATCGACGACATTTTGAATAATGGCTTGTTATCGATCGAGAGAGAATCCGTCCACGTCTCGGTGGCGGGAATCGTCAGCACGATGGGCGCTGTGCGCAGCGTCGGATTCTTTTTGTCCGGCAGGATGTTCCCCGCCCACGAAACGGTGCTCGGCACCTCATGCAGGCTGACCGTGACGGACTTACTCCTATCCACGATATCGTCCTTGTCGGCGATACGCACGTACACCTGCGACATGTTGCGCGCCAGCGACATATCGGCCTTCGCATCCTGATCCGCGACGATCTCGGGCAGGGTTACGCTGCCGAAAAAGATTTCGGGGCAGGTCGTCGCATCCTCCGGCATCCGGTACATGGGTGTCTCGGTCATGTCCGCTCCCGCTCCGGGCAGGGGCAGCAGGTCGCTGCGCGGGGAAACCGCGGCCAGGCCCCAGTTGCCGGTACGCATCATGCCCGTATAGACGTTACCGTCTCTTTTGAGGATTACCTCGTGGCTGAACGTGCCCGCACCGGAGAGGTTGCCGGACTGTGTATAGGGCGACCGGTAGGCGGCGAAACGCATACCTGCATAGACCGTCTCGGTCTGGTCGGCGGGCAGCGCCGCCGTCGTCCGACCGGCGAACGTGAGCGTGAAGCGATTCTCCCCGCCCGTGGGGCCCTCCGCCCCGACAGGGTCTTTGGCACAGCCGCCCAGCCCCGCCGACAGCGACAGGGCCATGGCGCATTCGAGTGTATATGTCAATAATCGTTTCATGGTATATGTATATCTATGTCATCAATTTCTTCCTGTGCCCGTCGCCGGGGCAATCCCGCCGACACTTGCGGCTCGTCCGGGCGCTTCGGTTTCGGCGGCCCTTGCCCCTCCTGCGGCTCGTTCGGGTGCATGGGGCGTTGCGCTCGCGGTTTTAAAAGTTCAGTCCCACGCCTATCGACGGGTAAAACCCGTGCAGGCCGTTTACTTCTGCGGCCTTCCACCGGTTGGAACCGTAGCGGTAAGCCGCCCGCACGTCGAGGAAGAGAGCTCCCCCGCGCCGCGGATAGATCCGTGTGCCGACCTCGGCCGAGGCACCCACGCCCCAGCTGTCGGCCTTCGAGGTGTTGATCGTCTCCCCGGTAATATCGAACCGGGTCCACTGGGCGCCGACACCGGCGCCGAGATAGGGTTGCAACAGACTTGTGCGCCCACCGAGCATGTACCACCGCAGCGTGGCCGTGATGGGGATTTGCTGCCGTGTGCGTTCGGCGTAGCCCGTTACAGCGTCGCCGTCGAAGTGACCGTCGAACACCCCGTTGTCGGCCGTACGGTCCCAGGCGACCGAGACTCCCGCCGCCCACCGCTGTGCGAAGCGGTACTCGTAACGCAGCGAGAAGGCGGCCGCTCCCGTCTTGTCGGGATAGCCCGTCCCCAGCGGTACCGATACGCCCCATGCGACCTCGGCGCTGTGGCGCGGGGCCGGAGCCTGTGCCCCCGCCCCGAGGGGCAGGAGCAGCAGGACAGCCGTCCGGATCAGATGTCCGACCTTATTTCGTTTCATCGCGATCATCCGTCTATCTATTGAGGATATTGAAGCTTGCACTTTGTTTGTCGGGAGCGATACCGATCTTGCCGGCTCCCTCGGCGGCCCTGACGCCGCTGAGCTTCACGCCCACGGTCTTGACGATGCTGTCGGGGGTGTAGAGCACCATACCGTTGAGATTGACGGCGCTGCTGCGGTCGTCGCCCCAGATGCGCAGGTCATGAGCGTTGGAGAAGACGAAATCGGTACCCTGCACCGCCGTAGCCTTATCATCCAGCTGGGTCTGCAGGAAGATGTCCCCGCCGCTGCAGTTGGTCTGCACGGCGCCGTCCTTGGCCCGCAGCAGCGAGATCTTGAAGAATCCCGACACCACGTTGTTCATCTTGTTGTAGTCGCCCAGCGACTCAATGGCCACCAGCGCCGGCTGGTCGTAGATCAGCCCTTCGCAGCTGAGCACGTTGCTGCCGAACGACACTTCCGTGTCGGACATGGCGTGTATCTTGTTGAAATCGACCACGACGGTCTTGATGTTCTCGTAACGCGTATCTTCGAACGTCTGCACGCTGAAGCGGCCGCTGTGGCTGCCCGGGGTGATCGTCAGGCGCGGCTGGCGGCCCATGTCGAAGTCCATCTTGTCGGCCGTACCCTTGCCGTAGATGCCGTCGATGACGATATCGGCTTTGGTGGCGTTCGTCAGGCGCACGCCGTTGGTCTTGAAGATACCCAGTTCGTACACTACGTCGCTCTCGCCCTCGGTTCCGGCCGTCGAGGAGATCATCCGCACGACCGAAGGCTGGTCTACGATCGTGGCAAGGCTCTTGCCGCGGATCAGGTACGAGTCGGTAACGTCCGAAAGCTGAAGGTCGAACGTGCGGTCGCCTTCGAGCAGGTCGTTGGCCATGACGGGAACTTCCACCGTATAGCGGTTCAGGTAGCGGTCGCGGCCGTCGGTGCTCGGGATGAACGAGAGCGTACCGGTCACGGGCGTGAAGTTAAGCCCCTCCTTGGCGCTGACCGGCGTAGTCTTGTAGTTCACCGTAACGGGACGGGGTGTACCCTCGTCCGTGAATCCGAAGCCCGAAAGGGTTACGGTAAAGGTCGCCGTGGCGTAGCCGTCGATGGGTTTGTTGACGATAATGTCGCTTACGTGGATGCCGTGCGCCAGCTTCGTCACGCGGCTGCCCTCGCCCACGAAGAACGCCTCGCCGCTCATGGGCAGGCAGACCTCGCTGAAGGTCGTAGGCTCGTTCTCCACGGCGAAGCGGTCGAAGAGCGTCTCGCCCGTGGCCGAGAGCATCGAGAGGCGTCCCGTTGCGGAGTTGCCCATCAGCAGGTCGTCGTTGCCGTTGATGCGCAGGTTCGTGTAATTGGCCGCGGTATTCTTCTCGTAGAGCTTGCGTCCCTCTTTCGAGAGTTTGATGATCTTGCCGCGCGAGGCGCTGCGGTCGTAAAGGCTCACGACGCAGTGATCGCCCGCGATGTTCTGCGCGATGGCCGAAACCTCGCCCCGGTCGGCGCTCGAGATGAGCACCGTACCGTCCGAACGCAGCAGCGCGAAGTAGGAGTTCTTGGAGTCGTGGCCTCCCACCAGCAGCTCGCCGGTAGGCAACACGCCGAGTTGGTCGAGGCGCGTGTCGGCCGAGGCCGGAACGATGGGTTTGTTGAATACCTCGTCGCCCTCGGGACGGATCTTCACGACCGTGCCCCCGGCTTTCTCGCCCTGGCCCACCAGATAGATGTCACCGTCGGCGGTCGAGACCATCCGCTCGATGCGGTAGCTCTCGTCGGGCAGCGTCGTGAGGAAATAGGGCTTGCCGTTTTCGTCGAGGCGCACCACCGAGCTGCCGCCCTTGCCGTCGGTGAAGGCGGCGTGCAGCAGTTCCGAGCGGTTGCCCAGCACATCGAAATGGCGGCACACGGCGCCCGTCACGGCCGTATAGAAATAGACGACCTTGTTGCGGGGCGACACCTTGCAGACGAAGCCCGCCTCGCGGCCCTCCTTATTCAGCGTGCTGCCCGATAGGATGATGTGTCCGTCGGGCAGGACCTGCCCGGCCATGATCTTCGTGCCCGGCTCGCCGATATAGAAGTCGCGCTCCACCACGCCGTTACTGCCCATCAGCATGGCATGGCCCGTAGCACGGCTGCGCTTGTCGCCGGCGGGGATGTGGCGGTAGCCCATCACGAGCACCTGCCCGTCGCCAACGCTCTCCAGCGCGAGGATACGCTCGAACTCATCGCCCGGGAAACGCTTGAACAGGCGGCTGCCGCCGCTGCGGTCGAGCCAGGTGAGCGATGCGCGGGAGTCGCTTACGCCGGCCGCTACGGCCTCCCCGTTGGTGAAGTCGGTTTCCATGACCTCGAACTGGTGTGCGCGTCCGTAGTTCTTGTCATAGACTACGGGCATGTATTGGGCGGCCGCGGGAGTCGTCGAGAGAACGCCTGCGAAGAGGCCGGCTATCAGAATATATTTGTCGATGCTTTTCATAATTTTATGCTGTTTTTATTTTTCCCGGATTATTGTTTTTTGACGATGATGTCCACGCGGCGGGCCGTGCGGTTCAGTTCGATGCGCTCGCGCAGGGGCAGTTCGATCATGGGCGTCTCGGGGTTCCATCCTCCGGACAGGCTCAGGCGTCGCTCTTCCATCTGTGCGCGGTAGTCCTCGGCGTCGGGGGCGGTGCGCCCACGGCCCTCCCAGACGATCCGGGGCTTCATGCCGCAGCGGACGAGCTCCTCGGCCGCCGCCCTGGCCCGTTGTTCCGAGAGCCGTTGATTGTATCCTTCCGCTCCCATTTCGTCGGCATAGCCCACGACGATGACCTCGGACAGTGTCCCGATCACCGGGTCGGCGGCCAGCGCGCGCAGCGCTTCGGCACTCTGCGCCCGGAGTTCCCAGCGGTCGAAATCGTAATAGAGCGTGAGCAGGATCTCTCCCTCTTCGGGTTGCATGCGGATCGTACTCTCGATCAGGCTGTCGTCCGTCGGGGCGCCGCCTCCGCGTTCCAGGTCCGTCACCTGCGTCAGGGCGCCGTTCAGGGCGAGATATTCCCGCGAGACGCCGAGCGCCTCCAATCCCGAAATCGAGGTGCGGGCGTTCTCGAACGTATAGATGTCGTCGCGGAACTCGAGGCCCCGGCGATCCGAAATGAAATACCCCTGCCCGTCATGGAACATCATCCCGTAGTCGTTGTACACGGAGTTGATCGGGTAAGGAAGATGCCACAGCGAGTTGGACATGATCTTGCCCTCGACGAAGTTCGCGCGGTAGATGTCGTATCCGCCGTAGCCTTCCTGCCCGTTGCTGGCGAAGTAGAGTTCGTCTTCGATGATCGAGGGGAATATCTCGTCGCCTTCGGTGTTGACCGTCGAGCCGAGGTTTTCGGGGTCGGACCAGCGTTCGGTCTGCTCGTTCCAGTAGGAGACGTAGAGGTCCATGCCTCCGTAGCCGCCTTCCAGATCGGAGGCGAACAGCAGCGTGCGTCCTCCGTCCAGCAGCACCGGGTGGGCGTAGCACGCCTCTTCCTGATGCTCGAACAACGGCTGCAGGGCGCTCCATCCGCCGCGCCTGGCGTTATATACCGTATAGAAAAGCTGGGTGCGGAACAGTTCCTTGACATCCACGCCGTGGATGCGGTCCGACCCGCGGTAGTTGATGCCCGTGACCACCCGCAGGTCGCCTTCCGACGCGGCGGCCCCGTTCTGCACCTCGCGGGGCAGGTCGCGCAGGGGCTTCAGCTCGCCGTCGCCGCCGATGGAGAAATACTCCGTGCGGTGGAAGAAGACCTTGCGCGGGTCGAGCATGCGGCTCTGGCTGGCCGCGCAGAAGATGCGTCCGTCCCACTCTCCGAGCCAGTATTCGGCCGCCGTACTGCCTGCCAGCAGGCGCACGGCGTAGTCCGCTTCGCCCTTGTTATAGTAGTGCTGCTGATTCGAGAGCGCGTAGAGCGTATTGAGGAAACGCTGGTTGCGGCTGTGCGGACTGCGGAAGGCATAGTGGCGTGCCACGACCTCGGCCTGCTGGGTGCGATCCAGCAGGCGCAGCGCGTCGATATAGGTGCAGGCGTCGTCCACGTCCAGCAAGGAATCGCTGCTTTCGTAGACCGTCGTATAGTGTTTCGCGCTGTTTTCGGGATCTTGCAGCATGTTGTACACGCGGGCCATCTTCAGCTCCAGACGCAGCCATTCGGGCATGTCGTGTCCGTCCACGCGGGAGGAGGCCCGTTCATAGAATTTCATGGCCTTGTCGTAGCGGCTGGTGATGAACGCCCGGTCGCCCAGACGCTCCAGGCGCGTGGCCCGGCTGTGGGCCGGGGCCTCCTCTGCGGCGGCCGCTTTCTCCTGCTTTCCGCGGGAGCGGCTCTTCTCCGCAGCGGGAATCTGTCCCCGCTGCTGCATACGCGCTGCGCGGGCTTCGCTGCGCGCCTGGCTGCGCGGGGAGCCTTCGTCCTGCGCCGAAGCGTTCGTAGCCCAGCATGCGGCCAGCAGCAGGCACATCGATAGTATTGCGTTGCGTTTAAATTTTCTCATCAGGATTATCTTTTTTTTCGACGGCTATTTGAATATGTTGTACACCAGGTGGACGCCGAACTTGGTGGGGCCGATCCACATCTTCGTGTTTTTCTTCTCCAGCGGATAGTGCGCCCACTCGCCGCCCAGCAGGTACTTGTTGTACTGCAGGTGGGCGTAGCCTACCCCGAGGTTCACATCCAAACGGAAGCGTTTCGCGAGGTAGAACTTGTAGCCGAGCGACACGCCGGCCGACACGCCCCAGCCCTTGCGGCGGTAGCTCTCCTTGTCCTCGCCCTTGTACAGGCCGATGTTGAAGTTGCCGTACATGGCGTAGGGGCCTATGTAGAAACCGTCGAAGGCGTTGTTCGTATAGTAGTATTTCGGTTTGACGTAGTAGCGCAGGTCGATGCTTCCGATAAGCGTGCGGAACACCTCTTCGTGTTTCTTGAACATGTACGGCATCCACAGCACATCACCATTGACGGTGAACTGCCGGCCTACGTTCCATTCGATGCCCACGTTGGGGCTCCCCGCCAGGATCAGCGGGATATTCGTTTTGACGGCTTGCGCCCGGGCATGGCCGGCCGAGAGGAAGGTCAGCAGCCCGATGATGCCGGCAATGCGGATGATAGACTTTTTCATTGTAATCATTATTTTTATTTTCATATATGCCATGCTGTCTACATCGGCGTGACCTCGCCCTGTTCGATGTCGCCCCATCCGACGAGCTCGATGCCGAAGACGAAGAAGCCCTTGAACACGAACTTCACCTGGTGCTTCGGGTCGAGGTGGAAATTCCACGGTACGGCGTTGCCGTTCGGGTCGGTGACCGTCGGCGGAGTCTCCTGATCGAAACCGCTGAACACGCCCATGACGCTTCCGTTCGCATCGTAGAAGCGCACGACGAGATCCATCGCCTCGCGCGTCATGCTGCGGTTCGGGTCGGCGTAGTGCGTGCCGCCCGAGGGGAAGACGTATTCGGGACCTGTCGTGAAATCGGCTCCGGCAGCGTTTACCTCGTGCGAGCTCTGCACGTATCCGTCCGCCGGACGGCGGTAACAGCCGTCGAAGCCCATGTGCGTGCCGACGCCCTTATATAAAATATCTATTCGCGCTACGGCGGCCGGCAGTTCTTTGAACTCGCACAGAACGCTGGCCTTGTAGACGCTGTCTTTTGCCAAGTTGACCGTATCGACGATGCCCGCCATCGGATGCTCCAGCGGGTAGGACGTGATATCGTCCTGAAGTACGACACGGAAGTTGGGGCCGGGGGTGTGTACCGTCCCGGCATTGCCGAGCAGCGGCTCGGAGATGTGGGAGTCCTGATGGGATTGGCCCTTATCGCAGTAGGTCTCGTCCACGTTGGCGAAGGCGCTCACCTTGTAGCCTCCGCCCCACGGCAGTTTGAATCGCAGGATGCCGTCCCTGCCTATGGTGTTGGGGTCGAATGGTCCCTGTATGAACCTGGTATAGCGGTGCGTGCCGGAAGCGTCGTGAATGGACACCAGCACGTTGTCTATCGTCCCGTCCTGAAGCTGCGGGATGTAGATCTTGAAATTGTTCTCGTCTTCGAAGTAGTCGTAAGTGCAGGATACCGCGGCGAAGATCACCAGACATAAACCCAGCAACCGACCTTTCATGTTCTTGTAGCGTTGTATCATACGTTCTAAAATTTATACCTGAATACTCCTCCGGGTAGTGAAAGTGAAAAAAGAGAAAGGGGAGAGGGATTGCTCCGCTCTCCCCTTTTTGTTTCGTCGCTCGAAGATGGATTACATATCTACATCCACGTTGTCGATCGTGGCGTTCCAATCTGCCAGACCGACCGTGATTTCCAGATTACCGTATTCCTCCGGTTGGGGAAGCGGCTTGTCGGGATCGGTCGGGTCTACCCACGTACCTGCGCCCCTGAGCGTAAGGTTCAGCTCCAGAATGCAGTTGCCCTTGAGTGTGGCGGTGACGGCGCCGGCCCATGCGATCTGCACGCCTTGGGGAGCGGTGAGTACATCATTCTCACCATCGCCGTCCGTATCTTTGGGATAGCCGGCGGGAACATACATGTCGTCTTTCGTGATACCGGTAACCACCACGTCGAGTTTCTCTTTACTGTCACCTAGGACACTCCCGTCACTGCGCCCGGAGCCGGCGGGAATGAGCATCACGTCCTTCCACGATTTGAAATTGCCGGAAAGGATCGTGCCGTTGCTGTTGTAACCGGTTGTGGGGTCCATACTTTCGAACGCGCCCTTGGCGAAGAACACGGTGTTCTTGGCGGTAATGCCCGGATTAACTTTATCATCGAGGCTAGCGATCGCGTTGCGACGGACCGTTCCGAGCAACATGGTTTCCGCATTTGCGTCGGTGACCGTTATGGGATCGTACGTCAGGTTGATGCCCGTCTTGATACGGCGGATACGCAGCGAAGCCTCACCGATCTGGAAATCGATCGCGTCGTTGCGGTTGTTGGTATTATCCTCCAACTGGTTGATACGCACGCGCACGAGGCTCACGATACGGGTTAGCTTATAGGTTGCCGGAGTATAGCCATTTTCACCTTTCGCAACACCGTTCCCGTCCGTGGTTTTGTCCGCTACGATTTGTACGTTCTCTTTAGAAGCCACGAACACTTCGGGAGCTTCGTCGTAACCTACCGAATTAGCCTCGCTGCCATTCGGGTTACTCGTCGCATTGTAGTCCTTGTAACCATCGTAGGTAGTACTCTTGACCGCATCCATGTAGAGATCCACGATATTGCGCCCCTTGGCGGTAGCTATCGACCAGTCGATGGTGCTACGCTGATCCCAGTTGGCGAAGACATAGACGTCGTAGGTACCCGCGGGAATGCCATTGATTACTCTGTTGGGCTGATCAGCAATATCATTCTTCGTGTTGTCGTACGGAACGGTCTGGGCATTCTTGATTACGCCGTTTTCCACGAAGAAGACAGCCAGGCTCTTGATGTTGTTTGCCCAGCTCGTGATCGGTATGGCCGACGATTGCGCAGCATACGTGGCCGGGGATTTTTCGAAGGCCAGCGAGATACTTAACGCTCCCGTAGCGCCGTCGTCAGCGCCGCCTACGGGATCGCTGTCCTTGTTGCAGGAGGCCAGACCCGCGATCAGGGCCGCTCCCATCATCAGTGTTACAAAAAAGTTTTTTCTTCTCATGATTTAAAAATTTTAAGTGTAAGGGTTGTTAAAGTATTGTTCTTTCGCTTCGCGTTGTTTATTTAAGGTATTCTTACTCCTACCCCGCTTGCCAGCAGACCGGCAGCAGCAGGGAGAGCAGAAGAATTTTTATTTCGCATTTCGATATCATAGGCTATCACGTGTTATCGGTTTTCAGACGCCTTTGTTCTCGAAGCGGCGCGCCGCTTCGGGAGGTTTTTCGCATTAGCGCTCGTTTCAGAGGGTTTTTCCGACCTCCGGCGCGGGGATGAAGCGTTGCTCCTCCTTGAAAAATCGGGCGAAAACGCTTCCGAATGGGTGCGTAAATTCATAGGAGTCTGTCCGAAATATCGTTTACAGAAGGTAATGAGATAGGACGACGCAGAGAAGCCGTGATCCGTGGCGATTTCAGCAAAAGTCTTATTCGTATTGCGTAAATCGTGAAGGACGCGTTCGGCGCGACGCTCCTGGAGCCACTCGTGAGCCGGGCGTTTGAACTCCGCCTTAAACTTGCGCTGAAAGCTGCGGACGCTCATGTTTGCCAGGGATGCAAAATCCTGAACGTTGCAGATCCCTTTATAATATTCGTAGACGAAATCCTTGAAATGGGCGCTATATCCTACGACGTAGTGCAGAAGAGCGTACAGCTCCTCCGGAGTATGATAACCGCGAAGAAGGATGCAGAGCTCCTCCTGCTTGACCTTATGGAAATGGATGCAGTTAAGACCGTCGTCCAGGGCTCTGGACAACACCCAGAAAAAGTCCGCAACCTGCTGTTTTACACAAATTTGAGGGGGGGGGG
>ERZ824473.1689-NODE-1689-length-29473-cov-5.482834_pt1 | contig 29473 bp, 23 predicted proteins | sample MGYA00519874_ERZ824473 | MGnify/ENA primary metagenome ERZ824473 (study PRJEB31778, sample SAMEA3449151) | human gut metagenome | biome: human gut; feature: human-associated habitat; material: faeces | place: United Kingdom | collected 2010/2012 ... | reverse complement strand
TTTCTTCTGCTGTCCCTCCTGGATTATTACTTTGCTCTAACATTGTTTTTAATCCTAATGTTTCCGATATTTGGCCTCTTTTTGTTTCCAATTTTGCTTTATTTGCACTTTCAAATAATCCTGTATTTGTTAATGCCTGTATTGATAATGTTGCTAATATCAACATTATAATAATTGTAATCACTAATGCTACAAGAGTTACCGCGTTTTCTTTTTTCATTTTTATCTCTCCTTCTTTTGTTTTATGCAGGATGTTCCTGTATTTTAATTTTAGCATAACCAAAACTTTATTTCAACAGTTTTAGTTGTATTTTTAGTTGGAATTTTTTCTATTCATTGTTAAAACTTTATTTTGTTTTTAGGTTTTAAGTTTAAAAAAGTTATTTCACAAAAGTGAAATAACTTTTTAATTTATCTTATTTTTTACTAAATTCAAATCATTAATAAAATCAACCTTTTTCGTTTCATCTCTCAAAAGAGCTGCTGGATGCCAAGTTGGCATATACATTATACCTTTTTTCTCAACCCACTTACCTCTTGATGCAGTAATTCCATATTCTTTTCCTAAAATATTTTTTAAAGCTACACTTCCTAACAAAACAATTATTTTCGGTTTTACTAGCACAACCTGATTTCTTAAATAATTTAAGCAAGCATTTGCTTCATCATCTTCTGGATTCCTATTTGCAGGAGGTCTACATTTTACAATATTTGCTATATATACTTCCTCTCTTTTTATTCCTACAATTCCAAAAGCCATATTCATAAGTTTTCCTGCTCTTCCTACAAAAGGTTCTCCAAGCCTATCCTCATCTGCTCCTGGACCTTCTCCTATAAACATTATATCTGCATTTTTGTTACCTACTCCAAATACTATATTTTGTCTTGTTTTGCATAATTTACATTTATTACAATTAATTATTGATTTTTCTAGTTCTTCCCATGTTTCAAACATTTTTACTCCTTTTGCTTCTATACTGTCCAAAAAGAACCGTCCCTTTTGGACACAATTTTCTATTAATCTTATTTTTACATCTTCTTCTGTATCTATTTCTGCATTTGTGCCTATTGGAATAACTGTTTTTCTTTCTATATGTCCAAAGTTATTTGATTTAATAATTGGAAATTTATATTCACCATCTAAAACATCCATTATTATTTTTTCTAGTAATATTCCACTTTCATGTTCATAGTTTCCAATCCATAGTCCTTTTATTTTGTCAAATACTCCGTTTTGTTTCATATAATATAAGTTGTTACTTGTTGCTGCTGGGTCTGTTTCAAAACCTAATTCTTCTAAAAATAAAATTTTATCTGTAAAATCTATTGAATATTTACCTGCAACCATTCCACGTGTTAATGAAAGATTTCCGCCAATTAATTCTCCAGTAGCTTTTCCGTCTTGAATGGTTATATATTCTTCATGTTTTGGTCCAAGTTCTAAATTTCCTTCTACAAATCTATTTAATGCTTCTTTGTAGCTAAAATCTGTTTTGTCTGTTGCTATTGTTTTAAAGTTCGTTCCACTAAATGTTATTAGTCCTGTTTTTTCTGTGATGATATTTGTAAGTGATGTTATATCACTATATCCACATATTATTTTAGGATTTTTCTTTATTAGTTCATAGTCTAAATATTCAAATGTACTATTACTGTTGTTTCCACCTTTTGCACACCATATCATTTTTACATTTTTGTCTGCAAACATTGCGTTTATATCTTCTGCTTTTTCTTTTGGAGTACTACTATATCCATTTGTGTTTGAAAATAAATTTTTTGAATATTTTACTTTAAATCCACTTTTTTCTACTATTTCTTTGGCTCTATTTAATTCTTCTATATTGTCTCCAATTATTGGATTAGATGGTGCTACAACTCCTATTGTGTCTCCAATTTTTAATTTTGGTGGTAAAATTTTGGATAATTTCATGTTCAATTTCTCCTTAGATTTTTTATAAACTAAATATATTACTTTTTCTTGGTATCTCTTAATCTTATACTTTTTCAATTTCTTTTAATTCATCATATTTTCTTTCTTCTTTTGAATACTCTTCTGGTTTTAATCCTAATCTTGTTTTCATATATTGGCTAATTGCAATAAATATTATTGTAAATATTATTCCTACTATTATTAATGCATTTGCAGATGTTGTAATACCTAATATGAATGAAGCTAAAAATCCAAATAACATTCTAGTTGCATTTCTAAATAAATTGTATACAGCAGTTATTTGAGTATCTATATCTTTATTTGCGAAATTCATTAAATATCTATCTATTATTGTATAATACATTCCATTTATAAATCCATATATCATATATGCACCTAATATTATTATAGTTCCCATTAAATTTTCTCTTATTTCTGTTATTCCACAAATTCCTGCTATTATTGCACTTATTGATAATATTAATGATAATATTGTGAGTGATTTATTTTTAAACATCTTATTAAATGCATTTTCTTTTTTTGATGCAATTGCATTTACAAGACTATTTATAGCACCAGCATAGCCTATTACTACAGCTGATAATTTTATATCTTCTAAAAGACTAACTTCATAATTTCCTAATATGGTTAACAATGTACAGATAAAAGCTGCTGATAATATTAGTGCTTTTAGTCTTTCTGATTTTAAAACAAATTTAAATCCTGATTTTATATCTTTAATTTCATCCATTCCCATTGTCTTTTTAAAACTCACATTTGTTTTTTTGTTAGGTTCTACAAATCCCATAGATATAATTGTTGATATTATTAATACTATTAAAGAACATATCATTGGTAAATATCCATTTATAGTAAATAAATATCCTGCTATAATTTTTGAAATCATATTTATTATATAATAACCTGTTGCACCTTTTGAATTTAACTTTGAAAAGATTTTATTTTTGTATTTTGATGGTGGTATAGATTCTTTTAATAATGCGGTTTGTACTGTATCTTTTAGTGCAAATCCTATTGCTGATATAACACTTGCTAAAATTAAATCATATATATTTCTACTAAAAATTATTATAGTCATATATATTACAAGCGAAATATTTCCTAATACTATACTCTTCTTTTTACCTAAAAATGCTATTATTACATTTATTGGTATTTGTATAATCATTACAAATAAAGCATAAAAACTATCTGTTAATACTACATCTGATGCATTCATGTTTTTTATTTGTGTTAAAAATAAAAAGTTTATTGTATAATAAAATAATAAATCCCATGATAACATTTTGTGTATTGGAAATAGTTTCATATTTATTTTTCTCATTCTTTGTTTTTCTTCTTTTGCTTCCATTTTTTTACCTTTCTTTTAAGACAAAATTACTCAGTCCCTTTTGTCTCATTTTAGCGAAATTAATGCAGTATTTAATCCATATCCTTGTTTTTCTACTCTAAAAGAATGAATCAATTCTTTATTACAAACACTACAAATTCCACTATCAATAATATTTTCTTTTTTTAGTCCTACTCGTTCTAATATAATTTTGTTAATTAAAACTGTATCTATATTCCATTTTTCTTTATCTTTTTTCATTTCCATTATATCAGTATTTTTGTTTATATTCAAATCTTTAAATTCACTTTCAAATAATTCTTTAACATCTTTATCTACTTCAAAGTGACATTTTCTAATACTTGGACAAATGCAACAAATAATATTTTCTGGTTTGCAATTGCATTGATTTATCATTTTTTCAACTGTTTTTTCTGAAATTCTTTGCAATGTGCCTTTCCATCCAGAATGTACATTTGCTATTGTTTTTGTTACTGGATCAAAGAATAATAGTAATATACAATCTGCATTTGTAGTTGATAACACTAATTTCGATTTTTGCGTTATAATTCCATCTGTTCTATTATACTCTTCTAAATTTATGTCTGGAAAATCTTTATTTATTTTTTTAGTTGCAATAGCAATATTGTCTGTATGTTCTTGATTTGTTTTAACTACATTTTTGTAGTCTACATTTATTGCATTACATAAATTTTTGTAGTCTTGCATTGCTTTGTTGAATTCTTGTTCTGGTAATTCCTGTTTATTTATTCTTGCTGTTCTAAAATTTACATTTGTTCCTATCGAATATGCATGTGTTATTATATTTTTATATTCTAGTAATTTTTTAAATTGTAAGCACTGTACTCCATTTTTGTTTATGTGTACAACATTTTCATTACTTAAATCTTTCAAAACTCTCTCCTTTTAATATTGAAAATTTTTTATAAATTGTTACGTATTTTATAATTGTAATTATTTTTCACTTACCTTCATTTTCCTAATTATATCATCTTTTGACTTTTTGTCTATATAATTATAATTATTTCCACAAATTCTTGTATCAAAACCACATATAGCTTTATATGAACAGTAATCGCAAGGCTTTTGGCCTTTTTTATTGTATGGTTTTATATTTATATTTCCTGTTAATATTTCTTTTGCTATTTGCTTAATCGTTCTATAAATGTAATTTTGTAAAATTTCAAATTCTTCTTTATTAACACCATTTGTTTTTGATTCTGATATATCCCCTGACTTTGTTAATGTTGCTGGTATTAATTTTGATGTGCCTGATTCTAAATTTTTGTCGTGCATTTTTATTACTTTCACATCTGCTAATATTAAGCCTTTCATTTTGAAGTTTTTTCTAAGTTCTTCTTCAATTTGTTCTTCTGTTATTTTTTTGTCTGCTTTTATCATTTGCTCTAACAAACTGAAATATAAAACTCCTGCTGGCATTAAGTCTTCTTCTTTGCACACTGCATCCATATATGTTAATAACTGAATTTGTAATCCTGCATATACTTCATTTAAGTCTATATTTTTTGCTGATGATTTGTAATCTATAATCCTTAGGTATTTTCCGTCTTCTGAATTTGCTGTGTCTATTCTGTCAATTTTTCCTGTAATTTCAACTTTTTTGCCATCATCTAATTTTATTAAAATTGGTTTGTATTTTCCTTTTTTACCAAATTCAATTTCTGTTCCTTCTATATTAAATTCACTATATACAAGTCCTTCAATTATGTATTTTAGTGCTTTTGCAACTATTCTTTTTAATCTTTTTACTAAAACTTTGTATTTTGGTGTTTCTACAAATGTATATTTTTTGCCCATATCTAGTTTTTCTTCAACTACTGTATCTACTAGACTTTGTATTTTTTCTTCATCTGTTACCAGTTCTGGCAAGTTGATATTTTCATTTTTTACTTTTTTGAAAAATTCATCTATTGTTTCATGCATAAATGAACCTGTGTCAAAGCTTTGAATTTTTAATTCTTCCTTTTCTTTTAGTCTTAATCCATATTGTAAATAATATGAAAATGGACATTGTGCAAATTTTTCTAATTTTGATACACTTGCATTTAATGTGTTTCCATATAGTTTTTGTATTGTTTCTTTATTTATATTTTCTGGAATGTTTGTGTAGTCTATTCCTTGTAAATCCTGTTGTACCTTTGAATACCACTCATTTTGGTTTTTATAGTATTCATAAATTGTGTACCATATATCATCTATCTTGTTTCCATTTTTTAGTTCTGCTATGTTTTCTAAAAGTTCTTGATATGTCATGTTTTTGTTTGTTATTTCGTAGTTTTTGTTGATTATATCACTTTCTTCTTTTAATTCTGGAAATAATTTTTTTATTTTGTTTATCATCATTGATGGCCTTAATGATTTTCCTTCTGTTTCTGATGATGCATATGATAAATATAGTTGCTTTTCTGCTGTTGTAAATGCTTTATATATATTGAAGTTTTCTTCATATAAATTTTCTATTGTTCCGTTTGCAAGTTCTATTCCATCTTGTTTTAAAATTTCTCTGTCCTTGTCTCCGAAAAAACCTTCTGCCCTATTAATACTTGGAAAGCTTCCATCATTTAATCCTATTATAAAAATTGTATCTACTTTGTGACTTCTTGACCTTTCTACATCACCTACAATTACTTGGTCTTGTGTTCCTGGTATTTTTCCTAGTTCACTATTTTTTAGTCCTGTTTTTAGTATTTGCATATATTTGGCAATACTTAATTTTTCGTCTCCAAATATTAAAACCATTTCATCAAATATATCTAAAATTATTTTGTAGCTTGCTATATATTCATTTGCTAAATCAATTTGTCCTATTTCTTGTAATTCATTTATTTTTGTGTTGATTTTCTCTTCTATTTGCTGTTCTTGCATAAATTCATATACTGCTTTACTTGTTTCTTTTACTGTTCCAAATTTATTTTTTAAGTTTAATAATGGCTCTATTATTTGTTTTCTTAATTTGTTTAGATATTCTATTTCTTCTTTGTTTTCATCATTTATGCCATATGTAAAATCGTTTTTCCACTTATTGTGCTTTATTCCCCATTTTGTACAGTAATTTTCTAATTTAAAAATATCGTCATTTTCTAAATCTGAAAATCCTATTTTTAAATAATTAAAAACCGCTTCTTTTGAAAAATTATTACTGAATATTTCGAATATTGAAAGTAAATATTGAACAATTATATTTTGGTTTAAATCTCTTTTTTCATCTATAAAAACAGGAATATCATATTGTGCAAAAATACTCCTTATTAAACTTGAATATGTATCAATATTTCTCGTAATTACTGAGATATCTCTATATTTTAGTCCTTGATTTTTTACTAATTTTGTTATTTGTTTTGCAACATTTTCAATTTCTGAATATTGATTTTTAGCTAAAAATAATTTGATATTTTCTACTTTTTTATCATATTTTTTTGCTCTGTTATTAAAAATATTTTTTTCTAAATATTTTAATTCTTCTGTTTTAAAACGAGGTGTTTCATCTAAATAAACAGGCTTTTCTAATTTCAAATTTTCTTCTTTTACTAAATTCATTATCTTAGAAACTGTAACTTTATTTGGATAAAAAATATCTGTATCTGGTTTTAGGCTTGGCTCTAAGCTATCTGTGCATACAGTTATTGTTACTTGTTTTGCTAATTTTATAAATTTTTTTAAAACTTCATATTCTTGATATGTAAAACCAGAAAATTCGTCTATATAAATTAAGCTATCTCTAACAATATCAGAATCTTCAATAATATTACTTAATATGGTTAATAAGTCTGTGTCTTCAATATATTCGCCTTGCAATTTTTGTTCAAAGTTACTGTAAATTAAGAACATATCGTTTAATTTTGTTTTTAGATATTTGTCATTTGTATTCTCAATTTCTTGTTTTAAATCTTGTGGTAATACACCGTGTTTTTTAAATTCTGTAATTGCAGTCATTGATAAATCAATATTTTCGTCTGATTTACTTAAAAATTTTAGGTTGTTTTTATTTTCATTTAGTATTGAATAAATAAGCATAGACTTTCCACATTTTGTTAGCTGTGTTTTTGTATTTCCGCCTAGTTCTTGCAAAACTCTATGTGCCATTCTTGAAATTGTTATTACTTCTGCATTTATTATAGCCCTTGTATCAATTGCATCCATTAACTTTTTTTCTGCTGTAAATGAAAACTGTTCTGGTGTTATTATATAAATTTTCTTTTCTGTTTTTACTAATTTTGCTATTTCGTCAAAGCAAAATTTACTTTTTCCACTACCTGATTTTCCATATATTATACGTAAACTCATATTTTCTCCTTTTTGGGATTAATGGGCCACCACACAAAATCCCGTTAGTTTTCTCTTCTCCAATAAAATAAATATTGTTGTGCAAGTCCTTTTAAGTTTCCAAATTTTTCTTCTGCCAATTTTTCTATTTTTGTTTTACTTACTTTTGTTTCATCTACTTCTTTTATGTATAAATCATTCATAACTCTTCTTACCCATACATCTATTGGAAATACATCAAATCTCTTTAAATCTGAAAACAATAATATACAGTCTGCAACTTTTGGACCTACTCCTGAAAGCTTTAATAATTCGTTTCTAACTTCTTGAGTATTTGGATTGTTTCTTAATTTTTCTAAATCTACTTCTTTATTTAATATCATTAGTGTTGTTTCATATAATCGGATATCTCTAAATCCTAGTCCTAGATTTCTGTAATCTTGAACTGTTACGTCTTTTAATTGTTCACAACTTGGAAATGTGTAATATTTTTGTCCTTTCCATTCTATTTCATTTCCGTATTTTTTTGATAATCTTTCTATTATTCCTTTTATTCTTGGGATATTGTTGTTTGCTGATATTATAAAAGAAATTATTGTTTCCCACAAATCTTGATTTAGTATTCTTATTCCTTTTCCGTATTCAACACTTGTTTTTAAGTATTCATCTACATTTGATAGTTGTTTTTTTATTTGTTCATAATCTCTATTTAAATCGAAATATTCATAAACAATTTCTTGTATATCTCTATCGCAAATTCCTGTAAATATTATATCTTCATTTTCCTTTTTTACGTTTATTATTCCATCTTTTATGATACCTGTGTAACTGCCATCTTCTTGTTCATTCCATCTGAAGCATTGTCCACATTCAAATATGTCTTTTAACTCAAATGAATTTTGATTTTCTATTATACATTTCTGTTTTTTCACTATTCTCACCAAAATTATTTTATCATTTTTATTGTAATTATTCAATATTTTCTCTTGATATTAGTTCTATTTAGTGCTATATTAGAATATATTATAATATGTTAGGAGTTTAAGAAATGAATGCTAAATTGGCAACAAAACTAAATTTACTTAATTATATAAGAAACTTTTCTATGCCTGATTATCCAGACTTAGGCATTTTTTCTAATACATTTTTTTATGATTTATTTTTAAGTTCATGGAAAAATGTTGATAATTATGCATTATTGTATGGTGATATTGATGGTTTAAGGAAATTAAATGATAAAATAGGATTTAAAAAAGCTGACTTGGCTATTGAAGAATTATTAAAAACTATATTGAATTATTTACCACAAAATGTAACTTCTGCAAGATTAGGTGGAGATGAATTTTGTTTTATTCTTCCTGGCTTATCTACAAAAGATACAAGAGTTCTTACTAAAAAAATACATGAATCTCTTTCTTCTAACGAAAAAGTAATGGGATTAGATATAACTTTTGGTGCTTGTGATTCATCAGAATTTGACAATATACATGATATGTATGCTTATGTTGAAAATAAGGTTAATTTAAAAAAACATTTTCTTTTAGATATTAATGAAAATGTTAAAGATATAAATGAATATAATAGGAAATTGGATATTTTTATTAATTCTACAATTAGTTCATATATTAAAAATTTTCGTTTTTCATCAAAACGTGTTTTCAATCAGGATGATTTAAAAACTTTATCTTATCCTGTTATAAATACAATAACTCATTTGTTAGATACTGATGATATTGTATTAAATAATACTGATGAAAAATTTATTCATGATGATAACGACAAAACAGCTCCTGATGTTGCATCTAAAGTCTATAATTTAATAACTAATAAAGAAATTGATTATGATGAATTAGATTCTATTTCTATTCCTGATTTAAACAATATCAGAGATATATTATCTACAGATTCTATTACAGGTGCGCATAATAATGTATATAGAGACCACTATATACTTCCTCGTTTTGCAGAGGAAGAGGCTCCTTTTAAAGTTATTTTAGCTGAATCTTTAGGAATAAAAATATTGAATTCAATATCATCTCATTCTAGTACAGACTTAAAAATCAAGTCTACTTTTGACAGCTTAATTAACAATTTAAATGAAGTTATTCCAAAAGAAAGTAATATTAGGACTTTTCCTATCCATTCAGGTGGAGGAACTTTTGAAATAATTGTAAAAAATGATTATAATAATATTTTAACCCCTGAAAAGGTAAATGAAATTTTAAATAAAGTAAATTCTAATCCAAATAATATTGCATTGTTTGGAGCAATTGAAAATTGTCCTAGTACTTTAGACTATGACCACATTTATTCTGATTTAAATAGAATATGTGAAGAAAAAAAATCAGAAATAAAAGATACAACAGATTATTTCATTTCTCCTGATGCATTAAAATTATTAGATGTTTCTTTATCTTCTGCTGTAAATTATTTTAAAGTACAAGCAAAACATTTAGGAATATATAATGATGATTCAAAAATACAATTTTCAAAGAAGATTATAAATTCTTTAATTGATAATTTTTATCAACTAAATCTTCAAAATGCTGATAAGAATAATGAGCCTTTAGAAGAATTTGATAGAGAGGAATTATAAGATATATTATTTAAAACCTAGACCTACTACTTCTCTTGCGTTTGCAATTATAATAAAACTTTGTGGGTCTATTTTTTTTGCTGTTTGTTTTACTTTTGAAACGTCTCCTCTTGAAGCAGCACATAAAAGTACTAGTTTTTGTTCGTCTTTATACATTCCTTTTCCATAAAGTCCTGTTGTTCCTTTTCCTATTTTTTCTCCTATTACTTCTGCAATTTCTTCATTTCTGTCTGAAATAATAATAACTAGTTTTGTAAAGTAAATTCCTTCAAAAATAATATCTATCATTTTTCCCATTAGATATATTGCAATTGCTGAATATAGTCCTATTTCTATCTCTTTAAAGAATAAAATGTTTAGTCCTACAATTATTATATCTACAATTATTATCACATTTCCTGTTCTTATTTCTGCATTATATTGTTTCACAAGCATGCTTATTAAGTCTGAGCCACCTGTTGATGAATTTGCTTTTAAGATTATTGCTGTTCCTAAACCTATTATAATTCCCCCATAAATACATGCTAAAAATCTATCTTGCGTTAGTGGTGTTAATTTGTCTAAAATATCTATAGCAAATGAAAATGTTACTGTTCCTATAAATGATCTTATTACAAACCCTTTTCCTAATTTATATGCTGAAAATATGAATAATGGGACATTTATTGCAAGTATTGTTGTTCCCATTGGTATGTTTAGAAAATAATATAAAATTGTTGCAATTCCGGCAAATCCTCCTGATGATAGTTGATTTGGTAATAAAAATAATGAAGTTGCTATTGCCATAATTATTGCACCAACTATTGTTTCTAATATTTCTATTATAAAATGTTTTATATTTTTTTTACTTATTTCCATAAAAGAATCACCTTTATTACTATTATGGTAATTTTAGGTGATTTTATGCAATAATCATTTTTTGATTTTGCTTTATATTTATTTTTTTGTTACCGTTTTATTTACTTTCTTTGCATTTTGCATTGTTTCGTTCTCATCTAGAAAATCATTATAAGTTTTTGTTATTTCTACTTTTAATTTTCCTTGTTTAATGCTTTCATCTTGTTTAACTTTTAAATCTACTTCATATAATTCTTGTAATTTTTTCACATTTTCTCTTTTATGTCCAATTACATTATTTGCATCAATTGGATTTACTGTAACTTCGACTTCTTTTACTTTTACATTTAATTTTTTAATTTTTTCAACAATTGCATCATACCATAATCCAGATTCAACTAATTGTCTAAATGCTGGGTGAAATGGGCCTGCTACAACTTCACTTTGATTACTTCCTGGCTCACAAATTTCTTCTGTATTTTGAAGTCCTACTCTTATTACATCTATTTTTTTATCATTGAACATTCTTACTAATTGTTTGCAAGTTTCTACTGCTTGAACAACTGAAAGTGGTTCATATATTCCATCATTATATTCTTTTTCTAACTTTGTCCCCTTTATTACTAGTACTGGATATATTCTTATCATTTTAGGTTTTAGCTTGATTAATGCTTTGGCTGTATTTATTTCATCTATTCTGTTACTTTCTGGCAAACCTACCATCATTTGATGTCCTAAATTAAATCCATACCATCTTATTAATTTTGAGGCTTTTACTACATCTTTAAAAGTATGTCCTCTGTTTGCTCTACTTAGTATGTAGTCATTTGCTGATTGTACCCCTAATTCTATTGTTTTTACTTTGTATTTTTTTAATCTTTTTAGTATCTCTTTATTTATATAATCTGGTCTTGTTGATATTCGTATACTATCTACTTGTCCATTTTTTATGTATTCATATGCTATTTGTAGTAATTCTTCTTGTTGCTTTTCATCTATGCCTGTAAAGCTTCCTCCAAAAAAAGCTATTTCTTTTTTTGCATCTTTGTCTTTTATGTTCTCTAAAAAATAGTCTATTGTTTTTTTAGCTTCTTCTTTTGTTAGGTTCTTTTTTTGACCACTTATTGATTTTTGGTTGCAAAATATACAATCGTTTGGGCATCCTAAATGTGGTACAAATACTGGAATTACATACTCTTTACTCATACTTTCTCCATTCTTTCTATAAATTTTTCTGGATTATGGGGCCACCACACCAAATTCCTAATTTTTACAATTTTGAGTTTTTAGTTTTTGTTTTCTAACGCTTTTTTGGCAGCTTGCATTTCTGCCTCCTTTTTACTTTTTCCTTTTCCTGTAGCTAAAATTTTTCCATTTAAAGCAACCTCTGCTTCAAATGATTTATTATGATCTGGTCCTGATTCTTTTATTATTGTATATTCTATCTTTACATCTCCGTTTTTTTGTAATTCTTCTTGTAATACGGTTTTATAATCTTTTTCTCCAACATGTTTTGTTGCAATTTCTATTTCTTGTTTTAGATTATTTATAATAAATTTTTTGGCTGGTTCTAATCCACCATCTATAAATATTGCGGCTATTACTGCTTCTACACTGTCTGCAAGTATTGCTGGTCTTTTACTTCCACCTGATTTTATTTCAGATTTTCCTAAATATAAGAATTCTCCAAAATTATGTGCTGTTGCTACTTTGTATAAGCTCTTTTCACATACTACTGTTGCTCTTACTTTTGTTAGTTGTCCTTCTTTTAAGTTTAAGTATTTGTTATACATATATTCACTTGATACAAATTCTAATATGCTGTCTCCTAAAAATTCTAGTTTTTCATTGCTTTGCACCCCATGTTCATATGCATATGATGTGTGTGTTAATGCATTTTGTAATAATTTTTTGTTTGTGAATTTGTATCCTATATTTTCTTCTAATTTTTCTAAATTTTTTGTTTCCACTTTTATCACCTTTCGTATATATTATATACTATTTTACAGATTTTGCAAGTTATTTTTGTATTATGTTATTTTTGTATCATGCTTTTTGTTACAGTTTAATAATTATATTGTTTTTATACCTAAGTATTATAGTTTTCATATTTTTCTCGGTTTTCCTACATACGTTAACAAATTCTAATGTAAATGATTTAACAAACCCTGGCTGCAGGATCCTTTAAATCATAACACAAAATTTCTTTTTTCGACATAAAATATAATAGCCTGAAAATATGAGGTGATTAATGTGAAAAAAATAAAAAAAGGAGATATAGTAGCAAGAAAATCATATGGAAAAGACATTATTTTTTATGTAAAAAAATTAGTAAAGACTTCAAGTACAGATATAGCTATACTTTGTGGCTTATTTGAAAGAATTGAAGCTGATAGCAAATTAGATGACTTAGAATTACTTGACAATAAAACAATTAAAAATTTGTTTGACAATGAAGAAAAAAGATTTTATTCTAGAATAATAGAAAAAAGTAATGAATATAGATTTAATTTCATAAATGAAGAATCAAAATTAAGGGAACGAATTATCACGGGAAAGATATTACACTTAGATGGTGATAAAAGATATTCTCAAAAATCTTATAATTACTATAAAAAAGTTCGGATTAAATGCTATTGTAAAAAATATTCCAGAATATAGACAACCACGTGTTGTATATAAATTACTTAAAATATATAGACCAGATATTCTTATTATTACTGGGCATGATGGTATGATTAAAAGGGGGACGAATTTTAACGATATTTATAATTATCGTAATTCTAAACACTTTATAAATACTGTTAAAGAAGCCCGAAGATATGATAATGAAAATAATACTAAAACTGTTATTTTTGCTGGTGCCTGCCAAAGTTATTTTGAGGCTATAATGATGGCTGGTGCTAATTTTGCTTCTTCTCCTGCTAGAATTTTAATTGATTTTCTAGATCCTTTAATAATTGCTGAGAAGGTTGCAACTACTGAAACCTACAAATTTGTTACAGTTGAAGATGTTATAAAAGAAATTAGAGATGGTAGAAAAGGCATTGGTGGTATAGGTTCTAATGGAAAAATGGTAGTTATGTAACATAAATGTAATCTAAATGTAATATTGTGTTTTATATGTCTAATATTTGTTTATATATAGGCAAAAATCAGTATTTGGTACGAACATATATTTTTTGACAATTTTTGCAAAAAATGCTATAATCGAGTCATCTTAAGGGAGTAGGTGATAGCATGATTTGTAAAACAGATATATCAAATCTAAAAACTGACATCTTAGAGAAAGTGGGTCAAAAGATAATTGTAAAAGGTTCTCTTGGTAGAAGTAGGACTTTTGAAAAAGAAGCAACAATAGAAAAAGCATATCCTAATATTTTTGTTGTTAGGTATGAGGAAAATAATAGAAATGTAACTTATAGTTATACTGATGTTTTAACTAGAACTGTTGAAGTTGATGTGTATGATGGTGAGGCTTATAGTCCTTTAATTCCTCCACAAGTTGAAACAAAGAGAAAAAAAGCTGAGGTTTTGTTATAATATTATAAGTATTTTGTAAAAAATGTTGGAGTTAATTTGATTATTCCAACATTTTTTAGTTTTATGATTCTTTTAAATGACTATATTTTAATTTTGTTGCCATTCCTCCTCTTATGTGTCTTTCGGCTTTATTTTCATCTAAAATTATTCTTACTTGCATTGCTAAACTTGGATTTATTTTTTTAAGTCGTTCAGATACATCTTTGTGTACTGTACTTTTGCTTATTCCAAATTTTTTGGCTGCCCCTCTTACTGTATCTTTTGAATCTATTATATATTGTGCAAGTTCTATTGCACGTTCGTCTATTGATATACTTTTCATATAGTCAAACCCCCATACGAATACTTTTGTTTAATTGTATTCGTGTGAGGGTTGTATTAGAACATTGTTTTTATTTTATCCTTTATATTAATCTTTTAAACATCCTATTGGCACTATATAGACTCCATCTTCTCTTTTATATGAGTATTTTCCTGTTGCAGTTAGTACCATTAAAAATGATGGATTTTTCATTTTTGTTGTGTCTATTTTTGAGGCCATCTTTTTTAAATTTTCTGCTCCCTCATTTATTAAATTGTCTCCACCTAATTTTATTTCTATTAAGCCATAATTGCCATTTCTTAAATGTATAACAGCATCACATTCTAATCCACTTGAATCCCTGTAATGATATACATTTCCATTTATGCTTTCCGCATATACTCTCAAATCTCTAATACATAATGTTTCAAATACTAATCCAAATGTCTTTAAATCATTTATCAAATCATTTGGTCCTAATCCTAATGCTGCTATCGCTATTGATGGGTCTATAAAATATCTTGTGTCTGATGTTCTTATTGCTGTTTTACTTCTTAAATTTGGATTCCATGCTGGTGCTTCTTCTATTACAAAAATTTCTTTTAATGCATGTATATATGAATATACTGTATCTGTATCTAATGAAAATGCATCATTTGCAATCATTTTTCAATAATTTTCGGTGATTTATGTCTCATTTTTTCGGTAATTTATAGTTTTATTATTCGGTAATTTGTGATTTTTGTTTTAAAAATTTGAAATTTACCTTATTCTTTTATACAACATTTTACAATATTAATGTACGATTTATTCCTATTTTATTATATTTAAAATTGATATACTTTATTATATTCTCTTCTTCATAACTTGCCGAGTTATGAAGAATTTTCCGCATAATGTATTTCTATCAAAATCGTTTAGATTTCCTGTTATATTACAGTCAAGTTTTACATAATGTTGATTTTTCGATAAATTTATGCTATAATATTTTTATAAAAATTGTTGATATATTTAAGGGAGGACATCTTATGGATACAAAGACAACAATAATTAGTCAAAAGGCTGCCAATTGGTGGTCTATGGAAATAGAACAAAATGCTACTGAAGATTTTGTGAAAGGCTTAGATGATTTTGAATCACAGCTTTCCAAAGAAATTCAGTACACAATATCAATCTATCACCATATGTATATTTCTACAATATCGAACCAATCAAATATTTTAACTAAGGTTGCACTTCAAACGAATATGAACGCAGCCATTCCGTTAGGCTTTAAGATGTATATCAAATCAGGAGAATGTGCCATATTTGATGCAAATGATTCTTTAGTTGAAAATTTTTAGGTTTTGTTTAGCTGGTGCATCATATTGATACACCAGCTTTACTTTATTAAAATAAAATTATATAATAAATACACATTAAAAATGCATATATATTTTACACTATTAATTTGTATGTTTATGCATTTCTTTTCACTAATTTAAGAAAGGATAGAAAAATGCTAAGAATAAGTAATATAAAAATTTATAAAGATATAACTGATGAAGAAGTTTTACAAACTATTATTAAAAAATATAAAATTTCAAAAAATGATATTACAGAATGGCATATATCAAAAAAATCAATAGATGCAAGAAAAAAAGAGGATGTACACTATTCATATTGTATTGATATTTGTGTTAAATCTGAAGAAAAACTATTAAAAAACAAGGATATTTCTTTAATAAAAAAATTGGAACAACCACAAATTCAAATAAACTTAAGTAAATCTATTAGACCTGTAATTGTTGGGGCTGGTCCAAGTGGTTTGTTTGCTGCTTTAACTTTTATTAAATATGGTTACAAACCAATTGTTATAGAACAGGGAGAAAAAGTTGAAGAGCGTAAAAAGTCTGTTGATAATTTTATTAGTACTGGAATTTTAAATACAAATTCTAATGTGCAGTTTGGTGAAGGTGGTGCTGGTACTTTTTCTGACGGAAAGCTTACATCTGGAATAAATTCTCCATATTGTAAAACTGTTTTAGATGAATTTGTAAAATTTGGTGCACCTAAACAAATTTTATATTTAACTAAACCACATATTGGGACTGATAATTTGATAAATATTATTAGAAATATGAGAAATTATATTATTAAAAATGGTGGAACTTTTTTGTTTAATACAAAATTTATAGATTTAGAAACTACTAATAATTCAGTTTCAAAAGTTATTGTTCATCATTTAGATACTAATTTTACAGAAAAAATTGATGCAAATGTTCTTATTCTTGCTATTGGTCATAGTTCAAGAGATACTTTTAAAAGAGTTTATGAAAAGGGGCTTTTATTAGAGCCAAAAAACTTCTCAGTTGGTGTTAGAATTGAACATTTACAAAGTGAAATAAATAAAGCTCAATATGGTACTTTGACAAAATTGAAATTACCTGCTGCAGATTACAAACTTGCATATCATGCTCCTTCTGGGCGTTCTTGTTACACATTTTGTATGTGTCCTGGTGGAACTGTTATGCCTTCTTCAAGTGAAGAAAATACTATTGTAACAAATGGAATGAGCTATTTTGCACGTAATGGAAAAAATGCAAATTCTGCTGTTTTAGTTAATGTTACACCAGAAGATTTTAGTGACGCTAAAAATCCTTTGTCTGGTGTAGATTTTCAAAAAGATTTAGAAGAAAAAGCTTTTATTCTTGGTGGTTCAGATTATTTTGCACCAGCACAAAGATTTGAAGATTTTGATAAAAATATAAAAAGTACCTTTGTAGGTACTGTTGAGCCATCTTATAAACCTGGTGTTACTTTAACAAATTTGAATGATATTATGCCTTCATTTGTTTCAGAAACTTTGAAGGATGGTATTAAGTTTTTTGATAATAGATTACATGGTTTTGCAAATCCTGATAGTATTTTAACTGGTATGGAAACTCGTAGTTCCTCTCCTGTACGAATTTTAAGGGATGGAAATTTGGTTTCTAATATCCGTGGAATTTATCCTTGTGGCGAAGGTGCAGGTTACGCTGGTGGTATTATGTCTGCGGCTGTTGATGGTATTAAGTGTGCAATTGCTGCAATTAAATAATCTACATCATCTTTTGTGTTAAAATCTCCAAATGTGAAACGGATTGCACCTTTTGCTAATTCACTTGGTAAACCAATTGCTGTTAGAACATGTGATGGGCTATTATCTCCTGATGAACAAGCTGAACCGCCTGATGCACAAATGCCCATCTCATCTAGTTTATATAATAATTCTGTTGCATCTTGCCCCTCAAAACTTATATTAATATTTCCTGGTAATCGTTTTTCCATTGTTCCATTTATATGGATGTTGGAAAAACTTTTTTTCATTTTTTCTAGGCAATAATCTCTTAATAGCTTTAATTTATTTTGATATTGTTCCATATTTTTTTCTGCAATTTGGCAGGCTTTACCTAATGCAACTATTTCTGCAACATTTTCTGTTCCAGATCTTTTGTTTTTTTCTTGATGTCCTCCATCCATAAATCTTTCAAATTCTATTCCTTTTTTTACATATAGTGCCCCTATTCCCTTTGGTGCATATATTTTATGGCCTGATAGTGATAACATATCTATATCCATTTTTTGAACATCTATTGGAATATTTCCACATGCCTGAACTGCATCTGTGTGAAATATTATTCCATTTTTGTGCGCTATTTTTGCTATTTCTTGTATTGGTTCTATTGTTCCTATTTCGTTATTTGCAAACATTACGCTTATCAAAATTGTGTCTTGTCTTATAGAATTTTCTAATGTTTGTAAATTTACAAATCCGTCTTTATCTACATCTAAATATGTTACTTCAAAGCCTTTTTTCTCTAAGTTTTGGCAACTATGTAATATTGCTGGATGTTCTATTTTTGATGTTATGATGTGCTTTCCCTTATTTTGGTTTGCATATGCTATTCCTTTTAATGCAGTATTGTCACTCTCAGATCCACAGCTTGTGAAATATATTTCTTCTGAATTACAGTTTATTAATGATGCTACTCTTTTTCTTGCTTCTTCTATTGCTCTTTTGGATTTTCTTCCTATGCTATATAGTGATGATGGATTCCCATATTCTCTGCTTAAAAATGGAAACATTTCTGTTAGGACCGCTTCTTTTATTCTTGTTGTTGCACTGTTATCAAAATATCTAACTTCCATAAAATCCTCTTTTCTGTTTTATATTAAAACAATAATCTTTTTATATTATATTCTTGAATAAAAATTTTGTGTTTATTAACCTTTGATTATCTCTTTTATTTTATCTATTTGTTCTATTGTTTGTCTGTAACCATATTTATAGCATTCATCTAGCTTTTCGGTTTCTAGTAATCCGGTTTTATCAGTTTGAATAGTTAAAACCATATCACTATTACTAATATTTTCTTCTGATATTTTATTTCCCATAATATCTATTGTTCTCATTACAATGTCCATTATATTGCTATTTTCATCTATATCATCTGCTTTAAAATTAACTGTTATTGTTTTATCTACTCCTTGTTTTTTCACTTCTGTTGTTGGAAAATTATCAAGTATTCCACCATCTAAAAACCTATGTTTATTGTATTCACATGGACTGAATACTACTGGAAAACTACTACTTGCTCTTATCGCTTTTCCTATGTCTATATTGTTTATATATTCTGTATTTGGGCTTGATTTTTCTGGTATTTTATTTGTTATAATGTATTTTTTAGAATCTTGTACGTCTACTGTTGGAATAACTATTGGCATTTTGATGTCTGATATTTTTTTTACTCCTTTTCTTAATGCTATATTGTTAAATCCATTTTCTATTTCTTCACCTGTATAAAATCCTTGAAAGTTTCCTTTTTTGTTTGCCATAAAATTTCCTATGCTTGTTACTTTTGATATAGAATTTTGGTTTACTAGGTCTTTTGCATATTTTTTGAATAATATATAAATATAATATGGTGAATATCCCATTGCATATAGTGTTGCTATTATGCTTCCTGAACTTGTACCACCTATTGCATCTATTTTTATGTTATTTTCTTCTAATGCTTTTAGAACTCCTGCATGTGCTATTCCTCTTATTCCTCCTCCTGATAATGCTAATCCTAGTTTCATATTGGCCTCCTTTTTTGTGTTTTTTATCTTTTATATTCTGTTTTTATTATTTACTATTTTCTATGCTTTTAAACTTCTTTTGGTTACAATATATTATATTTTGTTTTAGTATTGCTATATAATGATATTTAAAATTACTTTCAGTTCAATACACAATATAACAATTTATAAAATATAATAAAAGTAGATATAATAATCTACTTTTTTAGTATTATTATATCTACTTTATTTTGTATAATAGATTTCTCCATTTCCATATGTAACTTGATAATATTCTCCAATAAATGTTGGTTCAATATCATTTAATTTATATTGTGGTTCTACAATTATTTTTCCATTGCTGTCTACAACTCCCCAAAGTCCATCTTTCTCAATTCCTGCAAAACCATATTTATTTACTTCTGTTACTTTGTCATAATTGTAGTCAACTATTTTGTTACCATTGTTGTCAACAAATCCCCATTTGTCTCCCCATTTATTTGCAAATATTTTGTTGTCTTTAAATAATTCTATATTTTTAATTTCTTTTCCATCTTTTGATACATATTTGATTTCATCATTATTATATAATTTTATATAATCTGTATGTTTTTCAATATTTCCATTTTTTAGTTCTGTAATTTTAGATAAGTCTTTTGAATATATTTCTATTGTATTTGTATCATTTTGTGTTGTTTGCACTAGGTCTGTTCCTTCTATTTTTTGTATTGAGTTATAATTAAATGCTATTTTTGTATTTTCATTTTCATCTATAACCCCTAGTTTTCCTTCTGAATTACATGCTATGAAATAGTTGTTGTTTAAGTATTCTATATATACGTATTCATTTTTTGTAATTGCTTTTCCATTTTTATATATTGTGTAAATTGTTTTTCCATCTGCTGTGTTAATATAAATTTTATAATCTGTATTTTCTACATCTAGTATTGCTAGATTAGAGTCTATGTTTGCTTCTTTTCCATCTGTGTCAAATATTTTTACGTTTTCATCGTTTGATGTTGCATATATATATTCTCCTGTTGTGTCTATTTGTTTATATTCAAATGGAACTATTTGTTTTCCCTCAATTGAAAATACTCCATATTTTTTTCCTTTTAATGCTGTTATTGTATCATTACTTTCGTTGTAAACTAATGATTGATATTCGTTGTTTATAATTTGCTTTCCGTCTTTCATTAAGCCATATTGTCCATTTTCTGCACATATTATATAAACATTTTTGCTTTTTATGTCTGTTACTCTATATAAATCATTGTATTTGTTTTCAATTATTTGCTTTCCTTCAATGTTTACATATCCATATCTATATCCTTCATCTGTTGTTTTGCTTACTATGTATCCTGATTTTTTGTATCCTGTTTCTTCTTCGTAATATCTGTCACTTTCTATTCCATCATATTGTGCTTTTACTAGTGTTGCTCCTTCTATGTTTATTACTCCATATTTTCCGTCTTTTTTTACTAGTAGTTCCCCTTCTTTAAATTGAAGTGTATCTATATCTTCATATATTGGATTTGTTATCTTTTTTCCTTCTATATCTATAATTCCGTATTTTCCATTTTTGCTATATTTTAGTGTTGTTTTTTCATACATTAAGTCACTTATTACATTTTTTAGTCTTAATGGTTGTATGTCTTCATATTGTGTAAATATTTCTTCTCCTTTTTCATTTAAGACTTTTGTTTTGTCATTTTCATAACATATGAATACTGCTTTTTCTGGATTTGGAATTTTTATATCATCATATTTTGCCTCTATTATTATGTTTCCATTTGTGTTTATTACACCATATTTTTCGTTTTCTTTTACTACAAAATATTTGTATTCGTTTATTTGTGCTATTTCATATTTTTTGTTTTCTTTTTGAATTTTGTTTACTATGATACATGCTGATATTGCTATTACTGCAATTACTGCTAATATTATAATTATATTTCTTTTTTTCATATTTTTTCTTCCTTTCTCTTTCGTCTATTTTATTATAATTGTTTTGTTTGTTTTTTTCAATAATATTTTCATAATTGTAATAAAAATGTTAATATACAATGTTTATAATTGCTACATGATGATATTTGTACTTGACTTTGGTTCAATACACAATATAACAATTTCTAGAATATTTTTTCAATCACATTCAGTCAAATACAAATATCATCATGTAGCAATTATAAACATTGAAACTATTATCAATTAAAAACTACCCATTAAAATTTTGGAATGGGTAGTTTGTGTTCGCACTTATTTATTATATTTTACAATATATTTTTCATTATTGCCGCAAGCTTATATTCTATCATTATTTTTTCTTGTGCCTCCAAATATACTGTTTTATCTTTATGTATCTTGATTAATATTGCTATTTGATTTTAGTTCTACTAATATATAATTTTTTTTTAATAATTTTGAGATAGGGTATTTATTTATTTTATTAAATAAAGGGGTAATTAAATTAATAGAAATAAATATTATTATAGTGATTAATAAACTTACAATATTAACGTATCTTGTGGTGTATTTTAACATTTCATATTTTTCACCCACCTTTTTTGATTTTTGTTTTTGGATTAATTTTTTCGAAAAAATTTTTCAGATAAAAACACTCTCGTGTAGTTTGATTAAAACTGTATCTATAATACTACATTTTTCTTATTTTGTAAAGAACTTTTCATCGCAATTTTCGACACTTTTTGATAAAAAATGAGACAAATTAGGACTGTCCCTTTTGTCTCATATCTAGTTCGAAATAAAATTCTACTCCATTTTCTAAATTTCTTACTCCGTAATTATTATCATAGTTACTCATTATTGCTTTTACAAATGCAAGTCCTATTCCTGTTCCTCCATCTTCTCTATGTCTTGATTCATCTGCCTTGTAAAATCTATTCCAAATTCTGTTTAAGTTTTCTTCTGAAATTTGCTCTCCCGTGTTGAATACCTTAATGCAAACTTTGTTTTTTTCTTTGTTTATTTCATTTGATATTTTAATGTATTTTTCTCCATACATTTCTTTTACATTTTTTATGGCATTTGTTAAATAATTTGTTAAAACTTGTTCGATATAAAAATCATCTGCAAATACTCTTATATCTTCATTTTCATCAAATTTTATTTCTGCTTGTTTTTCTTCTATCATCACATTTGTTTTTCTTATTACTTCTTTTTCAAGTTCTACAATGTTAAATTCTTTATTGTTAAATTCTCTTTTTCCATATTCTAGTTTCATTAGTTCTAGTAGTTGCTTTACTAGCTTATCCATTTTATTTGTTTCATCTAGTATAACTTCTGCATAGAATTTTCTGCTTTCTTCATCATTGTTTACATTTTCTAGTAAGCCTTCACTATATCCTTGAATAAGAGCTATTGGTGTTTTTAGCTCATGAGATACATCTGATATAAATGTTTTTCTCATTTCGTCTATTTTTGATTTTTCTTCTATATCTCTTTCTAGTTCTATGTTACTGTTTCTTAATTGCTTTATTGTTCTTTCTAGTTTGTCTGACATAGTATTTATGCTTCTTCCTAAGTCGTTTATTTCATCTCTTGCATTTGTTACTTTATATTTTTGGCTGAAATCTAAGTTTGACATTTTTTTCGCTATGTTGTTTAGTTCTAGTATTGGTTCTGTAAATTTTTTAGAGACTATTGTTACCATTATTGAGGCAATTAATATTGTAAATCCTGCCATCATCAATAAGAAATTGTTTGATATACTAACACTGTCTTGTATTGAATTTAATGGTATACGTATGTATAAAAAATATCCATTTTCTAGTTTTCCTGATAACATCATATATGATAGTCCATTTTTAGAGTCTCTTTGTTTTTTTATTGTAAAATTATCGTTTGATTCTAATTCTTTTCCGCCTTGCACTTTGTCTAATATGTCATTTATACTTCCTATTACTGTTGAAAAGTTTTTGTTTGTTGTATATAAATTTATTCCATTATTATCTTTTATTAAAATATCAAAATTGTTTTTTATTGATAGTTTTTCAAGTTCTGTTTGTAAGTTATTGTCTTGACCTGGTGTTTTATAATAGTCATTTAACGATTCATATACTGATTTTAATGTGTTTTGTTTTTTGTATAAATAGAATTTTTCTAGTGCAAAGTTATTTACTATTATTAAGAATAGTATTATTAATAAGACTGTTGTGCTTAGTGTTAAAAATAATTTTACTTTTACTGATGAAAGTACGTCTTTTATTTTATTTAATTTCAAATTTATATCCCACACCTCTCATTGTTTTTATATATTTTCCTCTTTTTCCCAATTTATGTCTAATTTTTTTTATATGGCTGTCTATTGTTCTTGAGTCTCCATAATAATCATAATTCCATACATTATTTAGGATTTTGTCTCTTGATAGCGCTATGTTTTCGTTTTCTACTAGATATACTAATAATTCGTATTCTCTTAAACTTAGTTCTAATACTTTTCCGTCAACAGTTACTGTTCTTCCTTCTTTGTCTATTTCTATTCCGCCATAGTCTTTTACTTCTTTTTGTTCTCCTTGTGTTCTTTTTAGTATTGCTTCTACTCTTGCTACTAGTATTTTAGGGCTAAATGGTTTTGATATATATTCGTCTACTCCTAATTCAAATCCAAATAATTCATCTTGTTCTTCTCCTCTTGCTGTTAACATTATTATTGGTATTTGCGATGTTTGTCTTATTTGCCTTAATACAGACCATCCGTCTAGTTTTGGCATCATTACGTCTAATAATATTAGATCTATTTTTTCTGAGTTTTGTTCAAATACTTGTAAGGCTTTTTCTCCATCTTCTGCTTCTAATATGCTGTATCCTTTGGCTGTTAAGAAATCTTTTATTAATTTTCTCATTCTTGATTCGTCATCTACAATTAATATACATTTGTCCATGTTTTTCTTCCTTTCTTTTTTATTTTTGTTGAAAGTGTTTTGATTTTTATGCATAAATTTTTTATATTAATGTATTTTTTCTTATTTATTATACTTGTTTTTTGTGTCCTGTTTGTGTCTATTACTTGCTTTTTATTTTACTACATTGATTTTTATTTTGCAATAGGTTGATTTTGAACCTTTTTTGTAATATAATATTTTAGTGCAACTATGTGTTTTGCTGAAAGGAGGTTCTATATGATATTGCAATTTATCTTTACAATAATAGCAATTCTAATGATTCCTGTAACTATTCATTTTTGGAATAATCCTGTAAAATGGGTTAAGCGGTTACTAGAATCTAAAAAACTCAACCCTGATATATTTATGATTTTTCATGTAGGGCTGTGTGTACTATTTGCTATCATTGCAATATTTATGGCAGTTCCTATTATAAAGGTCTGGTTTATAAATTAAAGAGCCTAAAAAAGATCCCTGTAGGGACCTTTTTTAATTTTTTACAAATACTGTTTTTGTATCATATGCTAATTCTACATTTTCTTCTCTTAAAATTTGCATAATTTTAAAGTTTATTTTTTCTTTTTCTTCTAAGAAACTTGCATAATCTATAGAGTTTGTATAACTACAAACCATTAAATTTATTCCATTATCTGTTATATTGTCAAATCTTACTATAATTGTTTCATCTATTACGTCATCATGTTGTACTAATAGCTCTTTTATTCTTTTCTGAACAATTTGTACTTTTTCTAGTGGAGTATCTAAATCTAGGCATAGATTTACTTTGTTTCTTCTTTTTTCCATTCTACTCCAGTTTATTATTGAATCATTTGCAATTACAGCATTTGGTATATTTACTACTGAATTTTCAAATGTTCTAACTCTTGTACTTCTAAATGTAATATCTTCTACTGTCCCTTCGTAGTTTTCTACTTCTATCCAGTCTCCAACTACAAATGGTTTGTCTAAGAATATCACTAAACCACCAAATAAATTTTTTGCTGTGTCTTGTGCTGCAAGTGTTATTACAACACTTCCTACTCCTAAACCTGCTACTAATCCATTTAGGTTAAATCCTAAATCTGTTATTATCATAAATCCTGCTACTATGTATACTAATGCTCTAATTGATTTTAATATAAATTTTAGCATTGAATCTTCTACTTCTGGATTCATTTTATCTTTTAATCTATTTACTAGGCTGTTGTTTGTTGTTAGGCTGTTTGCTATTCCATTTGCTGATAGTATTATAATTGATATTTTAAATAGTTGGTCTATCCAATCATTTAACCATTTTCCTGTATTTAATGGTTGTCTTAAAAATACAAAAGCTACATATATTCCTAATACTACATAAAATACTCTTAATGGTGTATAAAATGCATTCTTTCTTATTAATTTTTTATTTTTAGTTTTTGGTTTAAATATTTTTACTGTCATGTACGCTAAGCTTCTACTTAAACATCTGAATAATATGTATATTAATATTGCTATTCCAATATCAATTATTTGTGTCGTTTGTATTCCTTTTATTGTTTCCACAAAATTTCTTATGTTTTCCATGTTTAATCTCATCCCTTTCTATCAAGAAAGACACTCACTCTTGACATTTTTTATATACTTGTCAAAAATGGGCGTCTCTGTTAATAATTGGTGTTTCTGTCAATAAGGGGCGTCCCTTTTGACAGAAATTGGCGGCCCTTTTGACAACTTTTATCCCATATAATCTCTTAATTTTTTAGATCTTGAAGGATGTCTTAGTTTTCTTAATGCTTTTGCTTCTATTTGTCTTATTCTTTCTCTTGTTACATTAAATTCTTTTCCTACTTCTTCTAGTGTTCTAGATTTTCCGTCTTCTAGTCCAAATCTTAGTTTTAATACTTTTGCTTCTCTTGGTGTTAGTGTATTCATAACTTCTTCTAATTGTTCTTTTAGAAGTGTATATGATGCTGCATCATGTGGAGCTGGACTGTCTTCGTCTTGTATAAAGTCACCTAAATGACTGTCTTCTTCTTCTCCAATTGGTGTTTCTAATGATACCGGGTCTTGTGCTATTTTTTGTATCTCTACTACTTTTTCTACTGGGATTTCCATTTCTTTTGCTATTTCTTCTGGGGTTGGTTCTCTACCCATTTGTTGTAATAAGTTTCTTGATGTTCTTATTAATTTGTTTATTGTTTCTACCATATGGACTGGTATTCTTATTGTTCTTGCTTGGTCTGCTATTGCTCTTGTAATTGCTTGTCTTATCCACCATGTTGCATAAGTACTAAATTTGAATCCTTTTGTGTAATCAAATTTTTCTACTGCTTTTATTAATCCCATATTTCCTTCTTGAATTAAGTCTAAGAATAACATTCCTCTTCCTACATATTTTTTGGCAATACTTACTACAAGTCTTAGGTTTGATTCAGCTAATTTTTGTTTTGCCTCTTCGTCTCCTTCTAGTATCCTTTTTGCTAGATTTAATTCTTCGTCAAATGTTAAAAGTGGTATTTTTCCTATTTCTCTTAAATACATTCTTACTGGGTCATCTACACTTATTCCTTCAAAGCTTGTGTCTGTTATTTCATCTAGTTTTAATTCTTCTACTTCTTTTAAATCTTCTATGTCTGGTTCTTCTTCAAAGTCATCTGGTAATAAGTCTATACCATCTTTTTCGAATTCATCAAATACTTCATCCATTTTTTCTGGATTTACTTCATTTAGTTTTGTTGCTAAATCACTATATGTCATTTTTCCATTTTGTTTTGCTTCTGCTATTATATTGCTTATTTTTTCTTTGTCTGTTTTTTCGCTTTTATTTGTGCTTTCCTTTTTTGTTTCTTTTACTTCTTTTACTTCTTTCACTTCATTAACTTTTTTTACTTCTTCTAAATTTTCTTCTTTTTTATTAGACATGAATTTACCCCCTACTTAATTCTTGCTAATGTAATAATAATATTACTTAACTCTTTTTCTAATTCCTTTTTTTCTTCATTGTTTGAAGTTTGTTCTAATAATTCTAGAATTTCAAGCTTTCTATTATTTAACTTGTCCCTTTTATATGCTTGAATTATATCATCTATAGCTTTCTCTAAGTTTTCTATTTCGTAGTCTTCTGCCATTATCATTGTGATTTGATTTTGTTGTTCTTGTTCTAATGTGTCTATTATTCCATTAATATTACTATTTCCTTTTTCAAATTCTTCATACAATTTTTTTGCTATTTCATGATTTATTTCATCTTGAAAATCTTCTGGTTTTATGTTTTGTTTTATTATTTCAAATATTGATAAATCTCCTGATAGTAATATTGAAATTATTGTGTTTTCTCTTCTTTTTATTGCTTGTGGTACTTCTTTTGTTTCTAATTTTTTGTGTGTTATTACTGGTTTTGCTTTTTCCAATATTTTTTCACTTTTATCATTTTTATATGTTAATTTGTTTACTTCTGCATAAATTGCTTCTTTTGAAATATCATATTCTTTTGCTATTTTTTCAATATATACTTCTCTTTCCATTGTGTTATCTACTTTTGAAATTAGTTTTGCAATTTCATTTAAGAATTTTATTTTATCGTTTGTATTATCTAAATCTAATTCTTTTTTTAGTATTTTTACTTTAAATTCAACTACTGAAAATGCTTTGTCTATTACATTTTGGAAACGCATATTTCCATATTTTAATATGTACTCGTCTGGATCTTTTGCTCCTTCTAATTGTATTACTCTTAGGTCGCATCCCATGTTTTGTAGAATATCTATTGCTCTTAATTTTGCTTTTATTCCTGCGTCGTCTGAATCAAAACTTAATATTATTTGTTCTGAGTTTTTTCTTAGTAACCATCCTTGTTGTTCTGTTAATGCTGTTCCAAGTGGAGCTACAACATTTGTTATTCCTCTTTGATGTAGTGAGATTACATCCATATATCCTTCAACTATTAATAACTTTTTTGTGTCTCCTTTTTTTGCAACATTTAGTCCAAATAAATGTTTTCCTTTGCTATATACTACATTTTCTGGTGAGTTTATGTATTTTGGTTTTGAGTCATCTAAAACCCTTCCTCCAAATGCTATTACTCTACCTCTAGCATCACATATTGGAAACATTAATCTGTTTCTGTATCTGTCTATGTATTGACCTCTTTCATTTTTATTGACTAAACCTGATTCTAATATTTCTTGTTCTTGGAATCCTTGTCTTTTTAACTCTTGATATAGTTCATCAAATTTGCCTGAGAATCCAATTCTAAATGATTTTAGTGTTTCGTTTGTTAGTTGTCTTTTTTTTACATATTCTTGTGCCATTTTAGCTTGTGGTTTGTATAAATTTTGATGGTAGTATTCTGCTGTGAATTCATTTACTTTATATACTTTGTCTTTTAGTATTTCTCTTTGTGTATCTCCATTGTTTTGTAGTGTTGGCAATTGTATATTTGCTCTTTCTGCTAACATTTGCACTGTTTCTACAAAGTTTAGTCCTTCTATTTGTGATACAAATGTTATTACATTTCCTCCAACTCCACACCCAAAGCAGTGGAATATTTGTTTATCTGGTGAGACTGAAAAAGAAGGTGATTTTTCGTTGTGAAATGGACATAGTCCAAAGAAATTTCTTCCGCTTCTTTTTAAATGCACATATT
>ERZ824473.1687-NODE-1687-length-29497-cov-8.146152_pt1 | contig 29497 bp, 23 predicted proteins | sample MGYA00519874_ERZ824473 | MGnify/ENA primary metagenome ERZ824473 (study PRJEB31778, sample SAMEA3449151) | human gut metagenome | biome: human gut; feature: human-associated habitat; material: faeces | place: United Kingdom | collected 2010/2012 ... | reverse complement strand
AGCATGATCGGTGGTCTGGCCTCCCTCTACATGTTTTGATTACAAGATTGCTTCGCAATCTTCCACCAATTCGCAATCCGCTTCGCTTCTTGCTCATTGGCGGGCGGGAGACAAATAATAAGACCACCTCTTCATGCGAGCATGATCGGTGGTCTGGCCTCCCTCTACATGTTTTGATTACAAGATTGCTTCGCAATCTTCCACCAATTCGCAATCCGCTTCGCTTCTTGCTCATTGGCGGGCGGGAGACAAATAATAAGACCACCTCTTCATGCGAGCATGATCGGTGGTCTTTTTATTTGTCTCCCTGTAATCAAAACTGCGAATATACAAACTTTGGTGCGGTGGAGAGGTTGGCGGTCATGAAGTAGAGAAACAGGATCAGCATCAGGGCGTAAAAACCCAGTGTCTGAAGTGCAAACTGCAGCTTCGGGTGGCTGTCAAGTTTCTTTATAAAATTCGTAAAGGCTTTCATCTACCATTACCCATCCTTTCTTTCCGAGATGTACGCGGTCTTCGAAGAAATATTTGGTGTACTCCTGATCAGATAAATCAGCCACTTTCACACCGTACTCTTCTGCAATTCCGCGGATTTTCTCATAGTATTTTTCTCTTGCTTCTTTCGGGAAACCGGTATAGTCGTAATAGTAGCCGTTCACCGGCACGATCACCAGCATTGGCTCGATTCCAAGATCCTGGCACGTCTGAAGAAAGCATCGAAGATCATCAAACTCAGGTCCGCTCTGATATCCTTTGTAAGCGTCACTGTTGATCCCCTTCTTTTTCTCCAGATGCGGTTCCAGGCGCTTGTATGCCTTTTCATCAATATAGAACTGATTCTGGTTCTGTACCTCTCCCTCGTCCTGCGCTTCCTGCAGAAGTGCTTCCCAGTCCGGTTCTCCTCCGTTTCCCGACGCAGCCGCTTCCTTTTTCTCTGCTTCGCGCAGCTTTTTGGAATTGCCAAGCAGCATCGTCTCAAACAATTCCTTCTCATTCAAAAACGCAGACCAGGCCTTCTCCCTGATTGTCTCAATCGGGTCTCCATCCTTTTTCCACAATACATCGTCATACATCGTTACACGCTGCTGTGTCTTCTCATCAACAGACAGCAATGTCTGCGTACGGTCTGAAATATATTGTTTTACCTCATCGTTCAAATCTTCATTTGCCATCGCCGCCGCGTAATGTGTCTCCGAGAAACGGGATGCATAAGCCTGGTCAACAACTCCTGTCTTACGAAACCACTGCGGCGAGAGAATCAGGGCTGCTTTTTTCACTGTCATCCCCTCTGCGATCGACGCCAGTGTCGTCGCATGGCTGAGGCTCTGATAGTAACCGGCCCCGATCAGCATCGGGTGGAAATCACTGCCAGCAAAGACCTGTGCCGGATGATACGCTGTATCAGATCCATGCATAAATTCCGATGAGCCAAATACCGGGTAACCGTTTTCATCGATATTATTCACCAGTGCTGAGCGAAGTTTTCCTTTTTCTTCACTCGGCAGTGTTCCAAGCGCAGCACTGTCCATTGTGGCTTCCCGTGTGATATAGAAATGACATCCCACAACCGTTACCACGAACAGCATCAGCGCCAGAAAAAAAGCTTTCATTCGTTTCACGCTGTTATCTCCTTGCTTCTACGAGCGCCAGGATTTTTTCCGGTGTATCGATGTCCGCTCTTTCCACTTCAGACGGAGAAATCACAACTCCGCACTGATCTTCCAGTTCCACCAGAAACTCTGCAAATCCAAGAGAATCCATCAGACCAGACTCAAACAGTTCCGTCTGGAGATCCTCCTTCACAACGTCATCCTCACAAATCTCTGCCAGTAAATCCAGTACTTCATTTTCCATAGCTTTCTATTCCTTTCCTTATTTTTGATCGCTATTTTTCGATCTTTTTTCACTTACTTTCAATCTTTAATCAGTGCTTCTCGGTTCTCTCCATCTTTCATTTTCCCGTATACATGCCAAAGCGGTCATCTGTCATTTAGAGCAGTTTTTTCTTCGTACTTATTTTTCTGCCGGACTCACACTACCATCCAAGCACTGCCATCAGTTTTCCTGAAAACAGGAAAAATCCAAACATTACAAGCTGCATCGTAATCGCCCAGGAGAGAATCTGATACCACGTTTTATTTCTATTCTTCTTGTAAAAAGATGATTTTTTCTGATACGTCTCCGTTGCCGCGAGTAATGCTCCATGGTACAGACCGTACAGAATGTACGACGGCGTGATTCCGTGCCACAGTCCCATGATTCCCATGTCAACAAAAAATCCCACACAGGCTCTCTGAAGACGGCTTGAAAACCATTTCTTCTTTGAACTGTACATAACGAATCTTGTAAAAATAAAATCGCGGAACCAGTGTGACAGTGTAATATGCCAGCGATCCCAGAACTCCCGGATATCGCGGCTGATAAACGGCATATTGAAGTTGTCCGGTGTCTCAATTCCAAGCACATACGAACTCCCAACCGCCATCAGTGAATATCCTGCGAAATCAAAAAACAGATAGATGCCGTATGCATATGCATAGCCAATCCAGTGATACCACGCTGTTCCAGTCTCCAGATATCCCATAACCTTGTAAGCACCCGCCGCAATCACCATTTTGTAAACGGCACCGAGCAACAGCTTCCAGATTCCCTTTCCGCACAGCTCCATATAATCCGCTCTGGGCAGCACCCGATTCCAGTCTGCGAGAAATCTTCTGCTCCGGTCGATCGGGCCGGAACTGAAGCTCGGGAAAAATGCCAGAAACGCCGTAATCTCTACAAGCGATACTTCTTTGATCACACCATCGTAAATCTCAATGATCATCTGCACCACGCGGAACGTCAGATAAGAAATCCCGACAAATCCAAAAATACTCAGGTGAAACAGCGGCGTCACCTTGCACATCACGAGCGGTACAAGGGAGAGTAGCACCGCTGCATGATAAATTCCGGCCTTGCGTCCGTTTTTCGTGCGGATCTTAAAATACCCAAGGATCAGCAAGCTCGACCAGATGTAGAACAGTGCAAGATACAAAATCCCCGCCGGATTTCCCGCAAATACAAAAGCCACAAACAGAAGCGATACCAGCAGGCTGTACCATTTCAGCGGCTTTTCCAGTGCTCCGATCACTATCGCGACAAGAAGCACGATCACCAGGCAGACAAAAAAGGAAAGTCCCTCATAGTAACTCATCTTCTGCCTCCCGCCGTCTTTTTCTCCAGCTCTTCCTTGAGACGTTTCCGGTCTGCTTTTCCATTATTCGTCATCGGCATCTGCTCCAGAAAAACAAATTTTTTCGGAACCATATATTCTGGTACATACGCCAGCAGTTCGTGCTTCAGCCGCGCCGTCTCTTCTCTCTCGTTTTCCGGAAGCGGTTCTTCGACCACATAAGCGGTCAGACTCTTCACCTTGCCGTCGCGCTCGTTCGGAAGCACCACGACATGCTCGATTCCAGACAGACGTCGGATATTATTTTCGATATCCTCCAACTCAATCCGGTAGCCGTGCAGCTTGATCTGCAGATCGATCCGCCCGCAGTAAAACAGCATACCATGCTCCAGATAGCCTTTATCGCCAGTGTGATATCCCCTCACACCGTTTTCCAGGAAAAAGGCTTTCCCTGTCAGCTCTTCCTGACAAAAATACCCGGTGCTTACCGTATCTCCAAGAATGATGATCTCACCCTTTTCGCCATCCGCCAGAGTGGTTCCATTTTCATCCCGGATTTCGATCGCAGTCCCCGGCTTTGCAGCTCCGACCGGCAGCGGATTGACCGTTTCCGCCATTTCTTTCGTCACCGTCACATCCGTAACCGCCACAGTGGACTCAGTCGGTCCATATGTATTGATCACCGCAGCCTTCGGAAAACGCTCCATCAGCTTCAGGGCAGTACGGTTGCCAAGTGTCTCTCCGCAGAATAGAAATGCCCGCAGCTGCGGCAGCATCTTTTCATCAAAGGCTTTTTCGGACAGACATACCTCCGCAAACGATGGCGTTGATACCCAGATGCCTGCCTGTGACTGTGCCAGTGATTCCATCAGCTTTTTATAATCGGACTGAACCGACTTTTCGAGGCAGTATAACGTGCCTCCGCTTACAAGCGAAGTATAGAGATCCATCACTGACAGATCAAATGAAAATGGTGCCTGATTGAGAAACACCTTTCCTTCCTTTTCCTCCGGTGTAGTACCAAGCCCTACCGACCAGTCCAGGTAGTGTGAAAGGCAGTCCGCCGAAATCTGAACTCCCTTCGGCGTGCCGGTACTGCCGGATGTGAAGATGATGTACCAGGTATCGCCTCCAGTCACCCAGTCGGTTTCTGAAGGTGCATTACTGTTCTTTGCCCCCGCCAGCTTCCGGATCTCTTCCAGTGTCAGTACACGCTTCGTACCGGCATCCACCTGCATATCTTCCGTTGTCAGCACAGGGCCGTCCGGAAGTGCCTGCAGAATCATTGCAGTCCTCGCATCCGGCACCGAAATATCAACCGGACAGTAACCGTGTCCCGACTTCACACAGGCCAGGAAGCAGACCAGCATCCACGGATTTTTATGGCCATACACCGCAAGCGGCTGTTTTTCTTCACCTGCATGCGCTTTCAGCCACGCTGCAAGTACATCGGAATATTCCCACAGCTCCCGGTATGTCAGTGCTTCCGCTCCGCATCTTACGGCCGCGCGTTCCGGTACGTTCTGGGCATATCCCCGTATTTTCTGTAAAATATTCAATTGATCACCTGTTCCTTTCCCCCACTTTTTCCGCTAACCACTATACCACATAGTGATTGATAATTCAATGTTATTTCAAAAAGCTTAAGATTTTTGTAAAAAAGGGACCGCGAATGCCCCGCAATCCCTTTTCTGAAATTTCTGCTCTTACTAATCGTTTTTCTTTCGCAAAGGTTCTGTCTTTGTAATCCGTTTTGTATTTCTCACGTTCTGTCACAAAGTTTTTACGCTTCCGTATCGGTTTGATCCGATACTTCCTGCAGATCGTTTTCCTCTGCTGCTTTCGTTTCCGGCTCTGCTGTAAGATCGGTTTCTGCATCAGTCAGTGCCTCAGTTTTCACCGCTTCCTCCTCGGCTGCGTCCGCCTCTGATGCGTTTTCTTCCTCAGCCACCGGGCCGCTAAGTGAGATCACGGACGGCGCTTCTTCCGGCTTCAGCTCAGCCGCTTCAGCTGCTTCGCTCACCGATTCCGATCCTGCTGTCAGCTCCTTCTCAGCCTCCGAAGCATCCTCCACCGTACGCTCATTGATCCGTCCTGTCGTTTCCTGCGGCTCATCACTCATTCCCTCGACTTCATGGAAGATCTTCATGAACTCTTTTCCTGTGATTGTTTCTTTCTCGATCAGGAATGCCGCAATCTTATCAAGCGTAGTGCGATGCTCGGTTAAAAGCCGTTTTGCTTCCTCATAGGAATCTTTCAGGATCTTCATGACCTCCTGATCGATCTCCGCTTCTGTCACATCCGAACAGTTCATCACCGGGCGGTTGTCCAAATACTGGCTTGCCTGTATCTCAAGTCCGATCAGGCCGAATTTCTTTGACATACCATACTGTGTTACCATCGCCCTTGCGATACGTGTTGCCTGTTCAATATCGTTTGATGCCCCGGTCGTTACCGTGTCAAACACAATCTCCTCCGCTGCACGGCCTCCAAGGAATTCAACCAGCATCGCACGGATCTCTTTTTCCGTGTTGAGGTATTTTTCCTCTTCCGGCACATTCATGACATACCCGAGTGCGCCCATCGTACGCGGCACGATTGTGATCTTCTGTACCGGTTCAGAATCCTTTTGCAGTGCGCTGATCAATGCATGTCCAACCTCATGATAGGAAACGATCTTCCGTTCCTCCTTGCTCAGGATGCGGTCTTTCTTTTCCTTACCCATTAATACGATCTCAACTGCCTCGAACAGATCTTTCTGTGAAACTGCCTTCCTGCCGTTCTTTACGGCAAGGATCGCACCCTCGTTGATCATATTCGCAAGATCTGATCCGACTGCTCCGGATGTTGCCAGTGCGATCGCATCAAGATCAACGGTCTCATCCATATTGACGTTTTTCGCATGTACCTTCAGGACATCTACACGTCCCTTAAGATCCGGCTTGTCAACGATGACACGGCGGTCAAAACGTCCCGGACGAAGTAGTGCCTGATCGAGCACTTCCGGCCGGTTGGTCGCTGCCAGTACCAGCAGTCCGCCCGACGTATCGAAACCATCCATCTCCGCAAGCAGCTGATTCAATGTCTGCTCACGCTCATCATTTCCTCCGCCGTACCGGCTGTCACGGCTCTTTCCGATCGCATCGATCTCATCGATAAAGATGATACACGGTGCGTTTTTCTTTGCTTCCTCAAACAGATCACGAACACGCGATGCACCGACACCGACGAACATCTCCACGAAATCCGAACCGGAAATTGAGAAAAACGGACACTTTGCCTCACCGGCAACCGCCTTTGCAAGCAGCGTTTTTCCGGTACCAGGAGGTCCTACAAGCAATGCTCCCTTCGGCAGCTTTGCACCGATCGTCGTGTACTTACCCGGATTTTCCAGGAAATCCACCACCTCCTGCAGTGACTCCTTCGCTTCATCCTGTCCGGCCACATCCTTGAACGTGACCCCGGTTTCCTTTTGAATATAAACCTTTGCCCGGCTCTTGCCGACGCCCATGATGCCTCCGCCGCTTCCGCCGCCCATGCGTTTCATCACGAATCCCATCAGGATCCAGATTCCAACAATCGGTACGATAAAGTAGATCACAAGATCCAAGATCAGATTCGTCGTACCGTTATCAATCTTTTCTTTAAAGGTAACGCCTGCTTTGTTGAGCCGCTCCACCAGAAACAGATCGCCTGGATTGCCCGTGTAGTACGTCATGGAACCCTGACCGGTCAGTGTCAGCAGTTCGTCCCCCTTCAGTTCGATGTCGATTTTTGAACTTCCGATCGTTACGCTCTTGATATACCCTGCATCCAGCCAGTCCAGAAACTTGTCATATGAAATTTCTGTCGAAGATGAACTGCGGAACATACCGGAAAACATCGTGATTCCAAGAATCACGACCAGTGCAATCGCCAGAATTGCCATAAACGGAACTTTATTTCCATTTGGCATTCTGCCGCCGCCTGGCCGATTATCTTTTTGCTGATTATTATCCATGCTCGCCCTCCTCATTTGCTCTGCACTCTGTCGGCTTTGCCACCCAGAAATTTATTCACGCCAGAAAGCGTTTTTATTATAAGGAAACAATTCCTTTTTTCTGCCAGATTGCAGTCCTTTCTATTATAAATATACAGAATCTATAAATCAATACCGGAAATAGAAATGTTTCTAAAATTTCTGTGAAGATATGATTGGATTTGATAGCTGCCTGCCAATTGCTTACGAGAATAAAGAAAGGCCGTCCACTCTTTTATCCCGTGAACGACCACTTCTTTTTGCAGTTCATGTAGTTAGCTGCACATCCGCTTCTACCTGCTTGTACCCCAAAAAATACCTTAATCTGCAAGTCCTCCGGTAAGCGGAAGCCAATTTAAAATTTTTCTGATATACGGATCCCAAAAATCAAAATTATGTACGCCTGGTCCTTCCTCATATGTAAAATCAACGCCGAGTGCTCTCATATAATCTCTGAATTTCACATTGCTTTGATAAATAAAATCTTCCGTTCCGCAGCATTGATACAATGCTGGAAGTTTCACTCCTGCTTTCATTTGTTTTTCAAGAATTACTCTCAGATCTTCTGTTTCTGGATTCAGTTCCGTTTCATTCTCTCCATACACATTCTGACGCCAGAGCTTTACCGGTCCTTCCACATCCCCTGGTGTATTCAAATCCTCCAGATCCTGAATCAGACCTCCCGAAAGACTGGCCGCTGCGCCATACTGTTCCGGTTTTGTAAATGCCGCTTTAAATGCACCGTATCCACCCATTGAAAGTCCTGCGATAAAATTATGCTCTTTTTTCTCCGAAAGCGGCAGCAAAGAGCGCAGTATCATCGGAAGTTCTTCCGTATAAAAATTGTAATATTTTGCCCCAAATCGATTATTTGCATACATACTATTATAACCATCCGGCATCACAACTGCAATTTTTTTCTCCTGTGCATACCGCTCAATGGAAGAAAAACGCTGCCAGTCTGACTCATCTGCGCTGAAACCATGCAGTAGCCAGAGCACCTGGTATTTTTCTCCCGCTTTCGGGTATTTTGTTGTCGTATCAAAAAAACAGTCTCCTGAATCCGGTGTCGGAAGTGTTACATTTACATTTACACTGCGAAATAATTCTTTTGAAAAAATTTTACACTGAAAAAGTGCCATATTTCCTCCTGTTCCAGAATTCTTGCTTCTTCTGTGTTATTCTGTTTTCGGCATTGCTTCAATAATCGTATTAAATGCTTCAAATGTCTTCTGTAAAGGACGGTTGATAAATGCATGCACCATTCCTTTATAAAGATGATATTCTACCGAAACTCCCGCATCCTCCAGCTTTGCCGCATACATTAATGCCTGATCCAGCAGTGGATCACATTCCGCCGAAATAAAGCATGCCGGCGGAAGATTCCGTAAATCATCCGCATACAATGGTGATGCATACGGAGAATCCGCATCTGCCGGATCTTCAAAATAATAATTCAGCCCCTCTTCCTCACTGTTGATCTTCAGAAAGTATTCTCCATTCCCGTATCTTTTCTCTGATGTACTGCGATACCCAAGCTTAAAGGCGGTCGCCGGATAAATCAGAAACTGTTTTTTAATGAACAATTCCTTTTTGTCTCTTGCCATCAGCGATACCGCTGCCGCAAAATTTCCACCTGCTGAATCTCCGCATACGGAAATCGTATTCGGATCTCCTCCAAATTCAGCTGCGTGTTCATATGCCCATTTTGCCGTATCATATGCATCCTCTACTCCCTTTGGAAACCTGTTTTCCGGTGCGAGACGATACTCCGGTGCAATCACCAGTAAGTTCCCGTATTTTGCAAAATAACGCGGCACAAAATCATACACATCCAGGCTGTTCATGCTCCAGCCACCGCCATGATAAAAGACAAGTACAGAAAATGGTCCTTTCCCCTCCGGGAGATAGATCCGTACCGGAATTTCATGATCTGCCGACTGTATCACTGTGTTCACAGTTTTAATTGTCATGATTGGCTTGTAACAAAAGCAATGCTTAAATAAATTTGTCAGCGCTGCAATTGTTTCAAAATTTGTTTTAATCCTCCATTCCGTCGGATGTTCCATGTCCATTTCCTGCGGTTCATCAATAATTGCATCCGGGGCTGCTTCCCCATATTCCGGTTCAAAATATTTTCTGTAATAATCACTCATTTTTCTTTCCTCATGCTTTTACTTTCTTTATAAAAAACTTCAGATGATTATGCTGGTAGCTGTCAAGTACAACTGCAAACAGGAATACTCCGCCAGTAATTACTTTTTGGATATACTCATTTACTCCACACAGTGTCAGTCCATTCGTCAGCATGACAATCAGAATAATACCACCGATTGCCTTTGTTACTTTTCCTTCTCCGCCAAGGAAGCTGACACCTCCGATAACCAGTGCGGAAAGTACATCCATATCCAATGTCGCACCACAGTTAGGCTGTCCGGATCCCATACGTCCAATCATCAGAAGTGCCGCAATGCTGCAAAGTGTTCCGCAGATCGTATAACAGCTTACAAAAATCCGATCTGCGTTAATGCCGGAAAGCCTGGCTGCCTCGCGATTGCTTCCGGTTGCAAAGATCTTTCTTCCAAAATATGTATACTTGAAAATAATTCCCATGATAACAACGATAACCGCTGCAATTACAATTGGCATTGGAATCGGTCCTACATTTCCCTGATAAAAAAACTTCACAATATCAGGAAGTCCGGAAATCGGAAGTCCACCGCACAGCAAATACGCAATACCACTGATAATGGTTGAAATCGCCATTGTTCCAATCATCGGCACAATTTTTGTCTTGTTAATAACTGCACCTGTCAGCCATCCAATCAGCGTATTCACAATAACTACAACAACAATTGCAAGCCACCACGGAAGAGACATTTTCACTGTCATTATTGCAATGATTACCGTTGACAGTGCCACACAGGATCCCATTGACAGGTTCAGACCGCCTACAATAATCAATGCCATTTCTCCCATACCCAGGATTCCCATAATACAGGACTGGCGCAGAATCGTAATAATATTATTGAATCTCAAAAATGCCGGATTTCCAATTGTAAACAAAATTCCAAGTAAAATCAAAATCAGAAAAATAGTATAGTCTTTTGCGATATTTATTGCTTTTTTCATAGTCCTCTGCCCTCTCTAATTTTCTCCTGATGCATGTTTCAGGATTCGTTCCTGCTGATACTCTGCTCTTTGCAATTCTCCCTTCAAAGTTCCCTCGTACAGAATCAGCATCCGGTCTGTAATCCCCATAATTTCTTCCATATCTGATGAAATCACGATGATTCCCTTTCCCTGAGCTGCCAGTTCATCAATCAATTTATAAATTTCCTGTTTTGCTCCTACATCAATTCCGCGTGTTGGTTCATCCAGAATCAGTACTTGCGAATTATTCGCCAGCCATTTTGCCAGTACAACCTTTTGCTGATTTCCACCTGAAAGATTATTAACCAGCACATCTGCCGACGGTGCTTTTATACGCAGTGCATTCATCTGTTCATCTGCAATCTTTTTTTCCTGTGAACGATCCACAAATGAAAAACGATTTGAGATTCTCTTCAATATAGAAACAACAATATTTTCCCTGATCGACATGCGAAGCAGCGCTCCGCATTGTTTTCGGTCCTCCGGAACCATTCCGATTCCATATTTCACTGCATCCTCCGGGCTATTGATCTCAATCTTCTGACCATTTAAATATATGGAGCCACATTCTTTTGGCGCTGCGCCGAAAATAAGCTGTGCATACTCCGTTCTTCCTGCTCCGACCAGCCCTCCAAACCCCAGTACTTCTCCTTTATGTAGTTTGATGGAAAATGGCTCTACACCGTTTCCACCAAGATTTTTCGTTTCAAGCAAGACTTCCTCTGTCCGCGAATTCCGTTCTGCAAAGTCTTTTTTCAGTTCTCGACCAACCATATAAGCGATCAGCTGATCCTTCGTCACATCCGCTGTATCGGTCGTTGTAATATAGCATCCATCTCGCATGACTGTTACGCGGTCAGACACTTCATACAACTCGTCCAGTCTATGAGAAATATAGATAATTGTAATACCGGATGCTTTCAGCTCCTGAATGATCCGGAATAATACGGATACCTCACGTTCCGTAAGCGGAGCGGTCGGCTCATCCATAATGATCAATTTAGATTTCTTGGCAATTGCTTTTGCAATTTCAACCAGCTGCTGATAGGCAGTTGACAAATCTCTCACCAGCGCAGTTGCCTTCAGGCCTTCTACTTTAAAACGATCCAGAATTTCCTGTGCCTTTTGATTCATTAAAGCTTCATTTTGAAATGCCCCAGGTGTCAGACGTTCTCCAAGAAAAATATTTTCTGCAATTGTAAGTGCCGGACACAATACAAACTCCTGATAAATTACTCCAATTCCGATTTTCTTTGATAAGGTCGGATCAAGAGATGTATATTCTGTTCCTTCAAATGTAATGGTTCCGCTGTCCGGTGTAATCGCGCCTGCTACAGATTTGATCAGAGTCGATTTTCCGGCACCATTTTCTCCAACAATCGCGTGGCACTCACCGCGTCGGACCGACAGCGACAGATTATTTAAAGCAACAACACCGGGATACGTCTTCGTCAGCCCCCTGATTTCCAGAATGTTCTCCATACGAACTGTCTCCTCCTTTTGTAATGGGCCGGCCCATACTGTGCCAGCCCATTTTTCATCTTACCTCTTTTCTTCAATTCAGAAATTCAGATTATGACAGCCAGTCCTGTACATTATCTTTCGTAATCATAATGAAGTCTCCCCAATGATCACCTTTTGCAGACTCATCACCCTTTGCAAGACCCACACAAATATCAATAAAATCCGGAGCCAGCTTTACAAGTCCTGTATTGATCGTTCCTTTATAAATTCCACCTTCTGCAATTGCTTCCAGCGCTTCCGGATCAGAATCACAGCCAAACAGTGCAACCTTGTCCCCATCGTATCCTGCTGCCTGGAATGCCTGATATACACCACACAGACCGGAATCATTGATCGCACAGACAAGATTCAGATCATAGCCACACTGCAGAAAGTTTTCACCTGCGGTAACTCCATTATCCGTTGTTCCTCCGTTTGCCTCTGCAACCCATTCAATTGTCGCATCACACTTTTCATCCAGTGCATCTTTGTATCCCTGCTCTCTTGTAACAAGAAATGCTGCTGTTGGCATATTGTTGCTTGCTGCATAAACAACATCGCCTTCACCAAAGTTTTCATTTACCCATGCTGCTGCATTTTCACCGATTGCATAACCAAGATCGTAATTATTCCAGCCGTAATACGCATCGTCTCCTTCCATCTTCGTATCATAAGAGAACCACGGAATTCCGGCTTCCTGGCATGCCTTCATAGTATCTGCAAACATATCGACGTTTGTTACATGAACCATCAGGCAATCAACGCCCATTGAAATATAATTATCACATGCCTCAAGCTGCTTTGCTTCATCCTCCTGTGCTGTATATACAAAGTTTACTCCGATCTCCTTACAGTAATCTTCAAGCGCAGTCACCTGATCTCTGAAAATCTGTGTGGTCAATGCTGAAGTCACATACGCAATCGTGATATCGCTGTTCTCCTTTGTTTCTTCTGCCATTACAAAGCCTGTCATCATTGATGTAGTCATTGCTGCTGCAAGCGTTCCTGTCAGTACCTTTTTCACGTTCATACTCATATCCTCCGTTCACCTGATGTAAATAATTTTGAAACTTATTTTTAAAAAGCATTCATTATCATTCTTTTGTTAATCGATTTGCAAATCACTTTTTAAAAATAGTTTCGTTAAGTTTTGATGGTGATATCATAGCACATTAACACGTTTGTGCCAATTGATCTTTTTTACAATACTTTTCTATCTTTTTTGTGTATTTTTACTTTTTTTTATTTTTTTATCTCTCGATTTCTCGAGGGAAAATCCAGAAACCCGCAAAATTAGTTTTCTTAGATAATCAATTTTAAAAAGTGGCTTAATAACAAACAAAAAATACCGCAGAAAAAACAAACATTTCTTCACGTTTTTTCTGCGGTACTTTTACTTTTTTCACAGTTGGCATAAGCATCCCCTTACCCACCGCTTAGCGCTCCGTGCGCTTGAAGTGAGGGAATGCTTATCTGCTTCAAACTAGCTTCACGACAGCCGTAAAATAAACTGCTCTGAAAAATAGCGGGCACTGCCGACTGCAGCCCCTTCCACATTATATCTGCTGGTACTGATATAGCATTCCTCGTCATCGAATATTTCTTTTTCTTTCAGCAATGCTCTGATTTTCGGAAGATATTCATTTAGATAGCTGCCTGCATAACCGCCAAGTACCACCGGCAGATCTGTGCTGATATGAAGATTGTAAATCATAAGCGCCAATGCTCTCAGATACTCCTCAAAACGCTCCTGGTACTGCTCATTCCCCTGCTTCAGGCCTGAAAAAAAATCTTTCATTGATCCACCCGCAAGCTCACTGAGCAAAAGTGCAGAACCGTACGGATCATAATGACCTTTTTTTCCACAATAACACAGCCTTCCTTCCGGCACAATGCAGATATGTCCAAGTTCTCCGCTGCGGTTATTTTTCCCCTTTGAAATTTGTCCGTCATGTACGATTGCGCCTCCGACTGTATTACTCAAAGATAAAAATACGAATTCATCCGGCGCCTGATGCGTATAACACTCTGCCATGCATCCCGCTTCCGCATCATTAAAAAAACAGATTTCATACGGATATCCACTTATACGTCCTGCAAAATCCATCGGCTTTTTTAATTGAAAAATATGTGAGTATTCCAGGCTTTTCTGATCTTTACTGATAATCCCGGGCAGCGAAATGCCAAGCCCGTAAATCCGTTCTGACTCAATTTCCTGTTCCTTCAGAAAGGTCTCATGCATCTGTTTTAATTCTTTCCAGTATGCTTTGCTGTCTTCAAATCCTTTTTTATAGCGCTTGTTTACCAGAATTTCTCCCCGTAAATTTACAAGGGCAAAATCAATATGATTTTTTGTAATATCGATTCCTGCGGCATACCGATAATCCGGCACAACTGCAATTTCCATTGCTCTCCTGCCACCGTAAGAATCCTGCGGTCCTGCTTCATACGCCAGACCCTGCTCCACCAACTCACCTGTAATCTGCCTTACTGTCGGAAGGCTCAATTTTAAATCACCGGCAATCGTCGGCTTTACTGCCTTTCCCTTTTCCAGAAGATACCTGTAAACCAGAATTTTATTCTGTCGTTTTACCTCAATACTATTTAACCCCACACGCACCTCTTCCTTTATTTTTATGTTACTGTACGGTTATCCGCAACAAGTCCATTTTAGCATGTCGCCTGCACTACGTCCAGTTTTGCCTTGTCAAAGCGGATATTCGCAATCCGCTTCGCTACTTGCTCATAACCGAGTAGCTGCTTTGCAGCTTATCAGGAGTGGCTTGTACCACTCCTGATACAAGCAAGTCCCCACCCACTGCTTATTGCTCAGCGCAATTGAAGCAGGGGACTTGCCTGACTCGGTTAAAAAAAGAATGTGCCTCTTTTCTTTTTATACTTATTCCTCCGATGCATCCACGTCAATCAAAACCTTCATCGTGGTCTCTCGATTATCATCGATATATTCATACGCTTTCTGATAATCCAAAAACGCAAAATGACTGCTCATCAGCGGTTTCAGCTGAATTTTTCCTTCACTTACCAGTCGGATCGCATCAACGTAATCTTCATGACGATACATCATCGTTGTATTCAAATCCAGTTCATGATCATTGAGCACCGCAAGATCCACCGTTGCAAGCTTGCCAAATACGGCCACCAATATGATCGTACTTCCTTTTCTCGCATATTTGATTGCCTGACCCATTGTAATGTCGTTTCCGGCGCAGTCATAAATTACATCTGCCTTATCTGCTCCGAAACATTCCACCATTGCATCCCCAAAATCTTTTTCTTTTGTATTAATAGTAAAATCTGCGCCGCAGCTTTTTGCCAGCTCCAGACGATAATCAGAAACATCTGTAATCATTACCTGCTCTGCCCCGAGCGCCTTACAGGACTGTGCCAGTAAAATACCGATCGGCCCACATCCAAGAATGGCCACCTTTGCCCCTTTTAACTCCGTGAAACGTTTTGCCGCATGCACCGTCACCGCAAGCGGCTCAAGCATTGCCCCCTCATTATAAGTCAGATTTTCCGGCAAAGGTGTTACCTTTGAAGCATCTACCGCAAAATATTCGCTTGCCGTTCCGGTTGTCTGAAATCCCATTACCTTCAGCTTTTCGCACAGATTGTATTTTCCATGCCTGCATGGGTAGCAGGTGCCACAGTAAACCTGTGGCTCAATTGTTACTTTTTGCCCCTCGGTAAACTCTGTCACGTTTTTTCCGGCTTTTACTACCTTTGCAGAAAGCTCATGTCCCTGTGTCACCGGATAGGAAGTAAATGGGTGGGTACCGTGATACACATGAATATCACTTCCACAAATTCCGATTTTCATAATTTTAACCAGCACCTGATCCTCTCCGATTTCCGGTACCGGAACGCTTCGAAACTCAATTTTTTTCGGTGCAGTCATTACCTGCTGCAGCATTTCTTTCTTCATATATCTATCTGCTCCTTTCCTCAGCCCTGCCATATGTCATAATATCCTCACTTTTTTTCAGTAAGCTACCATGACATACGCATATCATGCTCAAATGTTTTTATCCCCACGGATGCACCATAACCTTGATTGATTCACTGCTCATCTGCATATGAATCGCCTCGTCAAGATGCTCCAGATCATAAGCATGTGTGATCAGCTTTTTGATCTCCAGGCAGTGTCCATTAATCAGATTCACTGCCCGCTGATGTGTATCCGGATTGATCATTGACCCAAGAATCCGCAATTCCTTTTTATATACATCAAACAGTGGGAGTGCTACCGTTGCATCCGTTGCCGGCACACTGAACAGAAGCAACGTTGCTCCAAATCCTGCAGCATAAAATGCCTGTTCCACTGCAAATGGCTTTCCGACGCATTCAATAACCACATCTGCTCCGTCTCTGCCGCAGATTTCTCTGATCTTTCCCCTGACATCCTCATTTAACGGATCGATAACAGCATCTGCTCCGACTTCCAGACCGATTTTCCTGCGCATCTCAACCGGCTCACTTAACATTACCGTTGATGCTCCTGAAATTTTTGCCATCTGAACCATTAGAAGTCCAATCGTTCCGCCTCCGATCACTAATACTGCCTGACCTGGCCGTATCGCAGCCTGATCAATTCCATGTACCACACAGGCAAGCGGTTCTGCCATCGCTGCCACATCAAAATCAATCTCTTTATTTACTACAAAACACTGTGATTCCGGGCATACGGCATACTCCGCAAAACCTCCGTCGCGCGTTACGCCGAGTGCTGAAAGATGCTCACAATTCTGCTTTTTTCCCATACGGCACGGAAGACATTTTCCACAGTACAAATTCGGATCCATTGCCACATGATCTCCGACGCTGACTGTTGTAACTGCCTCTCCTGTTTCTATTACAATTCCGGAAAACTCATGTCCAAGTACAACCGGCGGTGTCACATCTGCTGAACCGGCCTCTCCATGATAAATATGAACATCTGTTCCGCAAATACCACAGGCCATGTTCTTCACCAGCACCTCGTGTTCTCCAAGCGGAGCGAATTCCATATCGCGCACTTCAAATTTCGGAGTCTTCTGTGCTCCCAGAAAATACGTTCCTTTCATACCTGATTCCTCCATTTCAAAGACCCTTTATTTATTAACTTTATGTAAGTTTATTTAAAAAGTAGTTTACCACAATTTCAGAAGCTGTACAATACGCATTATTCCCAATCTCATCCCCTGATTTTTGTTATATTTGTCGCATACCTTCTTCCCCTTCTGATTGACAATCTACCTGTGCCTTGTTATGATAAATTTATTCTTAAACTTATTTTATTTTAGTCAAAGCAGATATCCTCGATCTGCTTTGCTACTTGCAGGGAGGTATCATGGCTCAGTCAAATTTAACCGCGCACGAAGTAAAAAAAATCAATCGAACAAAGGTCTTTCAATATATTTATGAACAGCGCCAGACTTCCCGGCCGGATATTGCGACCGCCCTCCATCTCAGTTTTCCGACCGTTTCTCAGAATCTTGTTGATCTTGAAGAATCCGGTCTCATTGAAAAAGGAGACTTTCTGGAATCCACCGGCGGCCGCAAAGCACAATGCCTTTTATGCCGTGCCACTGCCCGTATCGCAGTTGGTATGGAAATTCTCCGTGAATTCGTCTCAGTCAGTGTGATTGATCTCTATGGCACAGTGCTGGCACATCATATCATCAACCTGCCCTACAGCAATGATCCATACTACTTTCTTGAAGTTTGTCGTGCTTTAAATGAATTTATTGCCGCTCTTCCGTACGACCCTTCTGTTATTCTCGGCATCGGTATCGCAATTCAGGGACTGATCTCCCCTGACGGTCAGACTGTTACCTTCGGAAAGGTACTTGGACACACCGGTCTTTCACTCGACCGTTTTCAGGAACACCTGAATTACCCATGTATTTTTCTGCATGATTCAAAAGTTGCGGCCTCTGCACAGATCTGGTTCCAGAAAGAGATCACCAACGCTGTGTATGTCTCTTTGAACCGCAATATTGGCGGCGCTGTGATTTTAAACGGTACGGTCTTCGAAGGAAACTCCTTAATCAGTGGTACCCTGGAGCATATGTGTCTAATTCCAGGCGGCAAACCATGCTACTGCGGCAAATGCGGCTGCGTGGAATCATACTGCTCTGCCAACGCGCTCAAAGAAGAAGCAGGTGAAAGTCTTGAACTGTTCTTTGCCAAGCTGCGTTCCGGAGAAATGCATGAAATACAGGTTTGGGATACCTTTCTCCACCATCTTGCCCGTGTCATCTCAAACATCCGAAATATTCTCGATGTTGATTTTCTGCTCGGCGGATTTTTAAATGCTTATTTCTGCCCGGAGGACTATGAGACGCTCTCCTGTCTTGCGGCAGAAAACTGCGGTATCTCCGATGAAAAAGTACGGATTCTTTCCGGTTCACACGATGATCAGATCACGTCGATCGGTGCAGGGCTGTATTATATCCGGGCATTTCTGGAACAAATATGAGAAACTGCCAGAAACAGGAACACTCTGTTCTGATAAAAAATGTGCTTCACGCCGCAATATATAGCAATTCTGCAAAATAATGCATCCCCTCCGATCTGTCAGAGCGCGAAATACTGCGTCAGAAATCTTTGTCTTTCGCACTCTGCCAAATCGTCTTGCCTGCATCATTTTATTGAATTGCTATAGAAAAACAGACTCACACATAACAAACTGTCCGAATCATTCAGTATCATGGATTCAGGCGGTTTTATTTTTTTGAAAAAAAGAATGGATTTTCTTTTCCGATGGTTGTATAATATAACAGTTTTTTAAAAAAGCGGATCTGAAATCCCCGCTTTCCCTATCACAATCACGCACATCACACACAACAATACAGGAGGAAAGCCATGCCAGTAAAATACGTTTTCGTAACAGGCGGTGTCGTTTCCGGACTTGGAAAGGGTATCACCGCAGCATCGCTGGGCCGTCTGCTCAAAGCACGCGGCTATAAGGTAACCATGCAGAAATTTGACCCGTACATCAACATCGACCCTGGAACCATGAATCCGATCCAGCACGGCGAGGTATTCGTCACCGATGACGGCGCAGAAACCGACCTTGACCTTGGCCATTATGAGCGTTTCATTGATGAAAGTCTCACCAAAAATTCCAACGTTACCACCGGAAAGATTTACTGGTCCGTTCTTCAAAAAGAACGCCGCGGCGACTACGGCGGCGGCACCGTACAGGTTATCCCTCACATCACAAACGAAATCAAGAGCCGCTTCTATCGCGACTATACAAACACATCCAACGAAACACAGATCGCCATCATCGAGGTAGGCGGTACTGTCGGCGACATCGAAAGCCAGCCGTTTCTTGAGGCAATCCGCCAGTTTCAGCACGATATCGGCCATGAAAACGCCATTTTAATTCACGTCACCCTGATTCCTTATCTCAAGGCATCCGGAGAAATGAAAACAAAACCGACCCAGGCCAGTGTAAAAGAGCTTCAGGGTATGGGAATCTGGCCGGACATTATTGTATGCCGCTCCGAGCATCCTCTTGATAAAGCAATCAAAGATAAAATTGCCCTTTTCTGCAATGTTCCAAGCAGTAATGTTCTTCAGAATCTCGATGTGGAATATCTTTATGAAGCGCCGCTTGCAATGGAACGTGAACATCTGGCCGAGGTAGCCTGCAAATGTCTGAATCTTCCGTGTCCGGAACCGGATCTTAATGACTGGAAAGCTATGGTGGAAGCCCTGCGTACACCGACCCGTGAGGTCAATATCGCACTTGTCGGAAAATATATCTCCTTGCATGATGCCTATATCAGTGTTGTTGAGGCACTGAAGCATGGCGGAATCGCAAGCCATGCTACTGTCAATATTCACTGGATCAATTCAGAAGATGTAACAGAAGAAAATGCAGATGAATACCTTGCAGGCGCAGACGGTATCCTTGTACCCGGAGGCTTTGGGGATCGCGGTATTGACGGAAAAATCGAAGCTATTCGATATGCAAGAACACATAACATTCCGTTTCTTGGACTCTGCCTTGGTATGCAGCTCGCAATTGTCGAATATGCACGCCATGTAGCCGGACTGGAGGAAGCACACAGCATCGAACTCAATCCGCAGACTCCTTACCCTGTTATCGCACTTCTGCCGGATCAGAATGGCATAGAGGATATCGGCGGCACCCTGCGTCTCGGCTCTTATCCGTGTATTCTGGATAAATCGACGAAAGCCTATGAATTGTATGGGGCTGAGGAAATTCACGAGCGCCACAGACATCGCTATGAGGTCAACAATGACTTCCGCCGTATCCTGACCGACAATGGACTGACACTCTCCGGCCTTTCCCCGGACGGCCGCATCGTCGAGATGATTGAGCTGAAGGATCATCCGTTCTTCATTGCCACACAGGCTCATCCGGAACTGAAATCCCGTCCAAACCGACCGCATCCGCTGTTTCGTGGTTTCGTGGAGGCAGCACTGAAAAAACAGGACGAACGGAAATAGATCTGCCCGAAAACAGCATTTGCATTTGTTCCGCATACCTGATGCGGTAAAATGCCCCTCTGCGTTCTGGCTTCATCTTGGGAAAAAACAGGTATCTATCCCATAAAAAACTGGCTGGCAGTACTGTTTCAAAGTACTCCAGCCAGTTTTGTTTCTTCTACATTTCGTTTTAAGGACCACTGCAGGATTGCGCGGAGCAATAAGCAGTGGAGAACCTGATTCCTCATCAATGATGGAACAACCGAATCCCAGTAAATGCCATCGCCATGCCGTACTTGTTGCACGTCGCAATCACATCTGCATCACGGACGGATCCGCCCGGCTGTGCGATGTAGGCTACACCGGACTTGTGTGCCCGCTCAATATTGTCGCTGAATGGGAAAAACGCATCCGATCCGAGCGTCACACCCTGCAGCTGATCCAGCCATGCACGCTTCTCTTTCTCTGTAAATACCGCCGGTTTCTCGGTAAATACCCGCTCCCATGCGCCGTCTGCAAGTACATCCATGTACTCGTTTCCAATGTAAACATCAATCGCATTATCACGCTCTGCTCTCGTGATCGTATCGCGGAACGGAAGGGCAAGCACCTTTGGATTCTGGCGCAGGAACCAGTTATCTGCCTTCTGACCTGCCAGTCTTGTACAATGTACACGGGACTGCTGTCCTGCTCCAATTCCGATTGCCTGTCCGTCTTTTACGTAGCAGACTGAATTGGACTGGGTATACTTCAGAATGATCAGCGCAATCTTCATATCACGCAGTGCATCTGCCGGAACGTCTTTTTTTTCTGTCACAAAGTTTGAAAGCAGCTCATCGTTGATCGGCAGCTCCTGACGTCCCTGCTCAAATGTCACACCAAATACCTGCTTATGCTCAATCGGTGCCGGATGATAATTCGCATCGATCTGAATGACATTGTAGTTTCCTTTCTTTTTCTGCTTCAGGATCTCAAGCGCTTCCTCGGTGTAGCCAGGAGCGATCACACCATCCGATACCTCACGTTTAATCAGCATCGCCGTATCGCGGTCGCAGACATCAGAGAGTGCAATAAAATCACCGAAGGAAGACATACGGTCTGCACCTCTTGCTCTCGCGTAGGCACTCGCCAGCGGTGAAAGTTCACCCTGATCGTCCACCCAGTAGATCTTCGCAAGTGTCTCATCGAGCGGAAGTCCAACTGCCGCTCCTGCCGGGGAAACATGTTTGAAAGAAGTCGCCGCCGGAAGACCTGTCGCCTCTTTCAGCTCCTTTACCAGCTGCCAGCCGTTGAAGGCATCCAGAAAATTGATATAGCCCGGACGGCCGCTCAGCACCTGGATTGGCAGATCGGAACCATCCTCCATAAAAATGCGGGACGGTTTCTGATTCGGGTTGCATCCATATTTTAACTGTAATTCGTTCATATCGATCTTCCTTTCGAAATCATTTTGTGTTTTCTGTTTCATTCCTGATAAAGCCAGACAGATACTATCATTCATCACACCAAAACAGATATTCCTTTTTTATCGAGAATCACATACCGATAAATTATTCAGTATTTCATTTTTTATCTACGATGCTTTCCAGAAAATAAATATCCTGCTGTACCCGCTGACTTCTTACTTATCCCGTTTATCTTATCTCTTTATTTATTTTTATTAATGATTCTCGATGTATACGTTCCGTCCGCGATATTAATATACCGTACGAACAGAGACACCTTATTATTCTCATTCAGGCTGCTCCACAGCAGGTCTGCGAATGCATCGATATCATCAGGGATTGCCACCAGCTTCGGCTCTCCCTCAAAGCTCGGCAGCGGATTTCCATCGCACTTGTAGGTATGGATAAAATGTCCCTCTCCTGCCACACAGTTCTCATATGCAAACGTATAGCGGTTGCAGGCTTCCGGATTCCCATTGTTGCTCTTTAAAATCGACATTGCATAATTGTATCGTCCATTTTCAATATGCATAATTCCTGAAATACGTGGTGTGTAATTCGGTCCGTCCGGTTCAAACTCGCGACTGCGCAATGACTGCTCAAACGTAAGCTGACGATCCATGCCCTCATAAATCGTATCCGTCTGGTCACCGTTTGTCACGATCGTCTTATTGCCGAGTACTCGAACCGGTGCGTAAATAATCAGGCTCGGATCAGTCAGTTTGGACGGATCAAATGCCTGTGTACGGATTCCCTCTCCGTCCTCCACAAAGATGCGGTTGCGGCTGTTCTCACTTCTTCCCATAATAAAATACGCTGCAACTGCTTTCGTTCCATCTGCAGATCTGCCGATGACAATTCCTCTTCCCGGGTAGCTGTTCTCTTTCAGTTCCTTTTCCAAAGAAATCATTTCCATTGTTCCGTCTCCTTTTCTGGTGGGGTAAAATTTTCCTGCGTTCCGCCCATCCCAACATGCAGTTCTGGTCTCCGGCAAATAAATTTGCCTGCGCCCAGCTCTGCATGTTGCTGCTTCTTTCCGGACGTTCTGTACACCAATCCACAGACCCGTCCGCTTCGCGGACTATCCGCTGTTTCACAGCTCATGTCTGTGGATTGATGGGCGTTCCGCCCATCCCAACATGCAGTTCTGGTCTCCGGCAAATAAATTTGCCTGCGCCCAGCTCTGCATGTTGCTGGTGTACAGAACTGGTAACGCAAAAATGCCGACGCACTCTGTCCACAGTTTCTGTGCCCAGACGGTCGGCTTCCTCAAGACCCATACTCCCTGTGGTTCCCCACTTCCGTCAGTCATATGAGCATTTACACCATAACATTGTTTTCGCGAAAAATCAACTGTTTTTTACAACAGCCGATATCTGCACAGACATGCTAGGATCTCCTGCTTTCGCACCATCGCCGACGGGCCGGCGCTGTAGTTTTTGGGAGTGATACTCAGGATTCCTTCCGCATCCAGTTTTTTCGCTATTTCTTCTGCCAGCGCATCCGGCGTCTTTCTTCCATCCGCAGTTCTGGTCAATATGTACTGAATGATATAGCCAAGAGCTGCGGTCTGACTCTCATCTACCACCTGCTCCAGATAGCGCAGATCGATCTCAGATTTATCGATACTTAAGGAATCCCAGCCGTGAACGCGGATCTTTTCAATCTCCTTTTTCCTGACTGGTTTGCGCAGCCATCTGGCAGCGTCTGCCTTTTCTTCTTTGAGTTCCTGTGCAAGCGCGTGTGCTTTTTCAGTCACATCACAAACCCGGTAGCAGTCCATCTGCAGAACCGTATCCGCCACGGATAAATAATCGCCGGAACTTCCCGCTACCAGAATCGTCGATACTCCAAGATCCTGATACAGGCTTCGAATTTTCCGGATAAACGGTGTGATCGGTTCCTTTTCATCCGATACCAGCTGTGCCATCCGGCCGTCTCTCACCATAAAATTCGTGGCCGAGGTATCCTCGTCGATCAGAAGTACTGTACTGCCTGCAGCCAGTGCTTCCACCGTATTTGCTGCCTGAGAGGTACTGCCACTCGCATTCTCCGTCGTAAAATCTGCCGTATCCGCTTTTGTCGGCAGATGATTGATAAACATCGATATATTTTCTTCGTGTATACTGCGTCCTTCCTCAGCGCGGAGCTTGAATGCTGTCTCATCGGTAATCACATATTCTCTTCCGTCCCCCGCAATATGGTTGTAGACACCACGTTCCAGCGCTTTGAGCAGCGTAGACTTTCCATGGAAGCCTCCGCCCGCGATCACGGTGATCCCGCGGCGGATGCCCATTCCCCGCAGCATCCCGCCATGCGGAAGCTGCAGCGTCACTGCAAGACTTTCCGGACTCTCAAACGGAACCGCTCCCTTCATTTTTTTCTGTGAAATTCCACTCTCTCTTGGAAGGATGGCCCCGTCTGCCACGAATGCCGCCAGTCCAAGCCGCGGTAACTCCTGCCGGATAAAACGCTGATCATCCGCCAGATACGCTGCCTTCTTTAATTCCTCCAGCAGCTGTGGTTTTGCCCGGAAGGTACTCTCTGCCACTTCTGGCAGCACATCAAATAAAAGTGTTTCCAGCTCTCCCGCCGCGATCGTTCTTCCAAAGGCAGGGAAGCCAACCTCTATTCTTGCTTCGGCTACAGTCGATGTAATGTGCATCGCGCTCCGCTCCAGAATTTCCTGTCCAGCGCGGCATGTTGTGACCATTCCACTCTTTCCGGAGCCGCGCCGCTGCCCCTTTACAACACTGCCGATACTTCGGTGCAGTCTCCGAAGCAGTGTATCTTCTATCGCTGTCTTTCGATGTTTTTCTCTAAACAGCTCATCCGGTATGTTTTTCTGATTTTTGTATACAATCCGTACCCTGGACGGCGTTGCAAACGGATCTCCCTGCACATGGTCAATGCACAGCCGATACGCGCCAAACTCATATTCTCCTTCCAGAATCTTGTATGCCTTATATCCCTTATGATCGATCTGGCGTAGCTGGCGCCGGAGTTCTTCACTTGATTTCATGGTCTGACTTCCTTTTCTTATATTTTGTCTTTCTGTTTGTTCTCTGCTGTTTCGAATTCAGGACAGTTTGTCAGAATGCGAAGGGCAAAGATATCTGACGCAGACCTCCGCGGCCTGCATCCAGCTTCTTCATTTTATCACACCCTCTTCTAATTAGGAACTACCTGTTTTCCGGCTATCTCTTTCTTTTTATTTTTTTGTAGCTTTATCACTGTATTCTTACACAGACATTTTTCTGATTTTATTTGCTATTCTTCTCATTTTTCTCTACTCCTTTTTCCCCGCAATCTGCATCTCATTTCTATTACGCTGCATTGATCTTTTTTTATATCTTTCTACGTCACCTGCAGCAATGTTTTTCATTCCAAAATGCCATTTTCAGATTGTCTTTACCTGTTCGTCTTCTTTTATCTTACGCTTATCATTTTTCATCCTTTCCCCCACCGCATATAAAAATGGAACAGGCTTCCAAGCATCTTCCCAATTGCCAGAAAGATAACGATCCAGCTTGTTCCCTTTGTAATTTCAAGCCTTCTGCAGTACACCGGAAACACATTTACGATCTCTGCCAGTGCCATAATCCAGCCACCCACAAACGTTCCCATAAACACACCGGCGATCGCGAGCACCCAGCTGCCAAACGGAAGGCTTACCTCATAGACAGTCAGAATTGTGCCGACCACTGTGCCGAACAGAATTGCATTCTCACCCGCACGGATATGGGCAGCTGTATGTGAAATACCGATAAAGCGCGTGATGATGCCAAGGCCGACCATAAGTGCCACCACGCCGCCTGCCACAATGAAACCCGATGAAAATCCTGTCACTGCCGCTAATGTCTCACCCATTTTTCTTCTCCGTTTCTGTCTCTTCCTGCAAACTATTTTCCTGCTATTTCTTTTTACTCTTCTTTGTTCTTTTTTCCTCCTGCTTTATTTTTCTTTTCCTTCTTCTGTTTCGCCTTCCCTTTTGTCTTTCACTTCTTCCTTTTTCTGTTATCCTTACGCCCTTCCGCTTTTCCATCTTTCCTTTCTCTTCATTTCTCTTCATTTCCTTCGCTTCAGCACTGCCGCTCATTCCGATTCCCTGACTCGATAATCGTCGTATCGATCTCATCCTCATACGTGCGCATCTCGACTTCAAGCGGAGTCGGGTCCGTTCCTCCTTTTTTCTTTGCAAAATGATGGAAGAAAATCAGGATTCCAAGCCCAACACCGATTGAGTAAGACAGTTCGAGTATCGTGAATCCGTTTGATTTTTTTCCTGTAAATGTTTCGTAAAGCTGTGAAAATAGCGTTGTCACACCGATATCATTGTTGAATGCCATAATTGAAAAGGCCGCGCCAAAAAATGAAAGGATACAGACGGCCGCCGTTTTTCCCAAGCTCAGGATTTCCGGCAGCTTCTCCGGCTTCTCTACAGTAATGATAAAGTCCGCTTCTCCGAGATTATTGATTTCCAGTGACGGGAACTCCTTTTCGATCGTCTCAATTACATCGATAATATCAAATACGTATCGTCCCGGTCCTTTCATGATCTCAGTCGGCAGCCGGAGCGTTTTTACTTTATTCTCAATCGACTTTGATGCACAGCTCAGCACTGCGATATCCTTCAGATGAACCTGCTTGTTTTTTACCTGCACATTTTTATCTATTTTTAAATACAGTGTGTCCGCCATCTTCATTTTTCCTTCCCTGTTTTCGCTGCATACTTTTCTGTGATATCTCTTTGCTGCTCATCCTGCTGTACACTCACATTTTCAGGCTCCGCTGCTTTCCTTGTTGCCTCTTCCGTCCCACTCTCCATCTCCTCCTGCCATCCTTTGCCAGCCGTTCCAAGATCAATGATCAGATTTCTGCTCCCCGCCAGTACTGCATTGTCCTGCGGATCTTCCACATTCTTCGAAAAATACCAGGCCACGCCTGCACAAACGATCAGGGCTGCCAGAAAAATGATATAGCGCTTTAATGATTCTTTTTCCATTTGTCATGCTCCATTCTCTTTTTCTGGTAGTATTTCCGAATCTGCGCAAAAAATCCCCCGGAAGTTTCTCTTTTTGGAAACTTTCTGGGGATTTTGGTATCAGCTTTGATTATTACGGACTATCTCCGCGATTCCAATGGCCGTTTACCATTTGCTTTTCCGCACTTAATTCGAACCGTTTTATTTTACAGTTACTGTTACAGTTGCGGATGCTCCGCTTCCTGCTGTCACATAGATGCGGCAGGTTCCTTTTCCAACTGCAGTAACGGTTCCATCCTTTGAAACAGTTGCCACTTTGCTGCTGCCTGACTTGTATACAAGCTCTGCTGTATGAGTCAGGAGCGTGCGGTTTGCATCTGCCGCAACGACTTTTGCTCCCAGGTTCTTTGACTCACCCACCTGAAGTGCTACGCTTGTCTCGCTTACGGTTACGCTCTTTGCATTCGTAAACTTGCTGCTTGCCGTAATGCTGTGAACGGTGTTGGAGGTCTTGGTAACAGTCTCTGTTCCGTTTACAATCCGATAAGCCTTTACGCAGTAGCGGTATGCTTTGCCAGCCTTCAGGCCGCTGTGATTCCAGGACTGTGTACCCGCGGAAACGGTCTTGATCAGCTTCATTGTGCTTCCGCATTCACCGCCATAGATGCGGTATCCATCTGCACTTGGGATCTTATTCCAGGAAAGCAGATTGTTGGTCTTGCCTGCTGTTGCCTTCATCTGAAGCAGTGTTGTATCTCTTACGGTTACCTCGCAGGTTGCCGATATCTCCTCATTTGCCTTCGACGTACAGGTAATCGTAACGGTGCCAAGTCCTGCTGCTGTGATGATGCCGTTTGCAGATACCTTTGCAATCTTTGGATCGGAAGAAGTCCAGGTCACCGCTTTTACGCCGACCTTTGTTGCTTTCAGGGTTGCAGTCTTGCCATACTGAAGATTCATTGCTGTCTTTGACAGGGTGATCTTCGGGGTAATGCAGGTTCTCACTGCTGATTTCTTGATTGCCTTCTTCTCTCCGTTTACGGTTGCATAAGCCTCTGTATAGTAACGATATTTTTTGCCTGCGCTAAGTGAGATATCGGTCCATTCCGTCTCGCCTGCTTCTGCTGTCGCTGCAACTTCATAGCTTCCATTTCCAACTTCCAGCCTGTAAATCTGATAACTCTCGGCACTCGGAACTTCGTTCCATGTAACTTTTACGCTTGTTCCGGAAATGATGGTTACTGCTGCTGCAAGCACGGTGCTGTCCTCTACCGTTACTTCACACGTTGCTTTTATGTTTGCGTCTGCCTTGTCTGCACAGGTTACAACTGCAGTGCCAAGTCCGACTGCGGTGATGGTTCCATCCTCTGCTACAGTTACAACCGAATCATCAGAAGAGGTCCATGTTGTCTCTTTTACGTTAAGCAGCTCTGCGGTCAGTGTCTCCTGTGCGCCGAACTCAAGGGTAAGCGTTTCCTTACTCAAAGTAACAGAAGAAACTTTCTTCTTTGCCACCAGATAGAAGCTGTTGTACGGGCTCTGTACGCCGCCCTGCATAAACGTGTTGTCCAATCCGAATACACTCTGGTTTGTACCCGCATTTCTTGCGATCCCTACGATCTCCCAGCCTTCCTTTACTGCGAAGCCTGATACGTCTGCTGCCTTTACGACATCGTTGTATTTTACCTGATGGCTCGTGTACTTGCTATGCTCAGTCTTATTCTGGCACGTTACGGTCACCGTCTTCTTGCTTGACTCGTCTACGCAGTAGCCTTTTTCCAGGCTGGAATCCATGTACTCTACGTATACATTGATCTCCGTGTCTTCCTGCGGGCCGACCATTGCAGATTTCCATACTGCGTACAGTGTTTTTCTTTGGTTCTCTTCCTTTACCGCAATGCGGATCTCATCGCCTGCCGCATATTTTACTTCCGCTGCGTCTGCACTCTCTGCCCAGCCCTGGAAGATGTAGCCCGGTCTTACTGGCTTGCTGCCGGTTACTTTAAATACGGCTACTCCGTTTGCCGTAGTCTCTTCCTGTACTGACGGTACGGATGTTACATTCTCTCCGTTCCCGTCATATTTCAGGCTGTAGGTGTACTGCTTCTTTGCTACCAGATAGAAACTGTTGTACGGGCTCTGCACGCCTCCCTGCATGAACGTGTTGTCCAGTCCGAAGACGCTCTGGTTTGTACCCGCATTTCTTGCGATTCCGACGATCTCCCAGCCTTCCTCTACTGTGAAGCCTGATACGTCTGCTGCTTTTACGACATCGTTGTATTTTACCTGATGGCTCGTGTACTTGCTGTGCTCAGTCTTGTTCTGGCACGTTACCGTTACGGTTTTCTTGCTTGCTTCATCTACACGGTAGCCTTTTTCCAGGCTGGAATCCATGTACTCTACGTATACATTGATCTCGGTATCCTCCTGCGGGCCTACCATTGCAGATTTCCATACCGCATACAAAGTCTTTGTCTGGTTCTCCTCGCTTACTGCAATGCGGATCTCATCGCCTGCCGCATATTTTACTTCCGCCGCGTCTGCGCTCTCTGCCCAGCCCTGGAAGATGTAGCCCGGTCTTACCGGCTTGCTGCCGGTTACTTTAAATACCGCTACTCCGTTTGCCGTAGTCTCTTCCTGTACTGCCGGTACGGATGTTACGTTTTCTCCGTTTCCGTCATACTTTAAGCTGTAAGTATAATTCTTCTTTGCCACCAGATAGAAGCTGTTGTACGGGCTCTGTACGCCGCCCTGCA
>ERZ824473.1666-NODE-1666-length-29928-cov-3.791986_pt1 | contig 29928 bp, 23 predicted proteins | sample MGYA00519874_ERZ824473 | MGnify/ENA primary metagenome ERZ824473 (study PRJEB31778, sample SAMEA3449151) | human gut metagenome | biome: human gut; feature: human-associated habitat; material: faeces | place: United Kingdom | collected 2010/2012 ... | reverse complement strand
GGGCAGATAGCCGCCGATGATTCCGTTCGGGTAGTCGGCCGGGCCGGGGAATGCGAAGCTGATGGCGACGGGTTTCTCCTCCAGTTTGTCGATGATGGCCTGAAAGCCTTCGACCATCGTTGCCAGACATTTGTCCAAGTTGTCGGCGTTCGACGGCAACGTGATGGGATCGACGATGAATTTGTTGGCCTGCATGGCGCCGAACACCAAGTTCGTGCCGCCTGCGTCGAGTGTGATGACCACACGGTTGTCGTATCTGTACATGGTATTTTGGTTATTTGTTGGCTTTGGATTTGATGCTGTATGCGCAGAAGGTCAGGTATACGGCGCAGACGGTCAGGATGATGAGCGAGCCGACCTGCGATCCGACGGTTTCGGTCAGCAGCCCCATCAGCGGGGGGATGATCGCGCCTCCGCAGACGCCCGTAATCATCAGGCCCGAAATTTCATTGGCCTTGTCCGGGCGGCGGCGCAGCGCCAGCGAGTAGACGATCGAGAAGACGCACGAGAGGGCGAAGGCGAAGACGCCCACGCAAATCAGTATCTCGATGTAGCTGTTGGCGAAATAGAGTACGCCCAACGCCGCGAGCATCACGATGAGGTTTACGCGCAGGTAGCGGACGTCCGAGAGACGCGCCAGCAGGAATGCGCCGATGAATGCGCCGGCCGTACGGCAGAAGAAATAGACGCTCGATCCGAGTCCTGCGTCGGTGATTTCGAGTCCGCAGCGTTCGATCAGCAGTTTGGGCGTCAGCGTGTTCATGCCCACGTCGAGACCTACGGTGCAGAGGATGCCGATGAAGAAGAGCAGGATATGGCTGTCCTTCAGCAGCGAGAACGTTGCGCCGACCGAACTGCCCGATTGTAAGGAAACCTCCTCTTTGGGAATCGAGGTCATCATCAGCCAAAGCGACGAGAGAAGCGTGATCGCGGCGAAGATCGGGAAGAGGTACTGCCAGTTGCCGAAGACGTTCACCGCGAAGACGGCGATAATCGGACCCATGAACGACGAGACGGCTTTGACGACCTGTCCAGCCGTGAGCGAGCTGGTAAGCGATTCGCCCGACACGACATTCGTCAGCAGTGGATTGAGCGACACCTGCAGGATCGTGTTGCCTATTCCCAGCAGCGCGAAGGCCACCATGCAGGTCGCGAAATTATACGATACGAACGGAATCAGCATGCCGACGATCGTGATGACGTTGCTGATCTGGACGGTGCGTTTGCGTCCGACGCGGTTCATTGCCAGCGCTACGGGGACCGAGAGCAGCAGGAACCACAGGAATACCATCGAAGGAATGAATCCAGCGAGGGCTTCGCTGAGGTTGAAATCGTTTTTGACATAAGTGGTCGAGATGCCGACCACGTCGCAGAACCCCATCACGAAGAAACTGAAGAGGATGGGCATTACTTTGGTTACGGAGGTTTTACGGGCTGATTCCATAAGTTTGGTTTTTTGCACCCCAAAGATAGTAAAAATATGGCGAACCCCGTATCCTCAAGCCTGAAAGTGTACTAATCCGGCAGAAAAATTTACTTGCGGAAGTGCGGCCGGAGGGGATTTCGTGCGTTTTTTATATCTTTGTTCGATTTCTAACCCGTTAAACGATCCTTTGAAATGAAGAAATTGCTGATTCTCGCGCTGTTTGCCGCCGTGACCTTTTGTGCCGCCGCTCAGGAGCTGACCGTGGCCACTTATAATATCCGCAACGCCAATCGGGGCGACGCCGAACGCGGTAATGGTTGGGAGCGCCGCGGCCCGTGGGTGTGCCGCCTGATCGAATTCCACGGCTTCGACATTTTCGGCAGTCAGGAGGTGCTCGACGGCCAGCTGCACGACATGCTGGCGCAGCTTCCCGACTACGATTATATCGGCGTCGGACGCGACGACGGAAAGACGCAAGGCGAATATGCGCCCGTATTCTATAAAAAGGAGCGTTTCCGCCTGCTGGACGAAGGCCACTTCTGGCTTTCGGAGATCACCGACCGTCCGAACAAAGGCTGGGACGCTGCGCTGCCGCGCATCTGCACGTGGGGGCATTTCCTCGACCTGCAGACCAAGCGCCGCTTCTGGTTCTTCAACCTGCATATGGACCATATCGGGGTGCAGGCCCGTGAGGAGAGCGCCAAGCTTGTGGTGGCGAAGATCCGTGAAATGTGCAAACCCAAAGAGTTCGTGATCCTGACCGGGGACTTCAACGTGGACCAGAACAATCATATCTATACGACCTTTGTCTCGTCGGGCATTCTGGCCGACTCGTACGAGACCGCCGGAAGACGCTACGCCCCGAACGGTACGTTCAACAACTTCAATCCTTCGCTGAAGACCGACAGCCGCATCGACCATATCTTCGTGACGCCGTCGGTTCGTGTGCACGATTACGGGGTGCTGACCGATACCTACCGTACGGAGACCGCCGCCAGCGGCGAGGAGATCAAGTCGGGCGCCTTCCCCAAGGAGGTTTCACTGCACAGTTACGAGGCGCGCACGCCGTCGGACCATTTTCCGGTCGTCGTGCGTCTCGAATTCCGGAAATAGCGCCGGCTCCGTCCGGAGGACCGAAAAAGCCCTGATGAACGATATTGTCCGCCAGATCGGACCGGATGTTGCCGGCCCTATCTGGCGGTATCAGTTTCGGCGGAATCCCGGTTACTTCATTATATATAATTGGAGGGTGGGGCGAAGACAAGGTGTCCGGTCGCGGCGAAGTTGGTTGCGCCGGCCTGTACTCTTCGCCGGCCTGCGTCTTCGGGTTGTGTCTTGGCCGATAAGAATGCGTCCTGTGCTGTCTTTTTAGCAGTTACGGAGTATGCCGGGAAGATATGATGCTGATTGATCTTGTTTCCAATTCGTTGATTATCAGTATTTGGATCGGTTTGTGCGTAAAATTTTGCCGATTTATTTTGCAACTAAAACGTTTTAGTATATATTTGCGATAGAAAGCTATTATGTGTGCTATATGAAAACTAAACGTACAACGATTCGTGACATTGCCGAAGCTGCCGGAGTTTCGATATCGCTGGTGTCGTTCGTCATGAATAATAAGGGGAAACGTTATCGCATAAGCGATGAGATGACCAAACGCATTCGGGAAATGGCTGACAAACTCGACTATCAGCCTAATAATGCGGCCCGAAGTCTGCGGAGCGGACGTTCGCGGACGATCGGTGTGGTTGTTTCCGATATCTCGAACAGCTTTTTTGCGGAGATATGCCGGAAAATCGAGGACGATGCCTCCCGTTTTAATTATACCGTTATTTTCGGCAGTTCGGACGAGAATGCAGACAAGTTCCGCAATGTGGTCGAAGTACTTCTGGGCAAGGGCGTGGACGGATTGATCCTTGTTCCGTGCGAAGGTTCCGAGGCTTATATCGAAGAGATTTACCGCCTCAATATTCCGCTGGTGCTGATCGACCGTACGATCGACAATCCGGAAATAAGCCGTGTGGTGCTGAACAATCAGAAAGCGTCGGCAATGGCCGTGGAGCATCTCGTGGAATCAGGCTATAGGCGTGTGGCGATGGTCTCCTATGCCATGCGGCTGTCGAATATCTGCGATCGGGAGAAGGGGTACGAATCCACGATGGAACGTCTGGGGCTCAAAGACCGTATGCAGATATATCGTATTGATTTTCATGAAACGGCCCGCCGGGTCGATGATCTTGTGCGGCAGCTTTTTCAACGGGCCAACCGCAAGGTGGACGCCCTGTTGTTCGCAACCAACAGTCTGGCCGTGGAGGGGCTTAAGGCGTTGAACCGTTATCAGGTTTCCGTGCCCGACGATGTGGCCGTCGTGGCTTACGACGGTAATGAAGTGTTCGATCTGTACCGGGTGTCCGTTACCAGTGTGCGGCAGCCTATCGAGTTGTTCGGTACGGAAGCCGTCCGTCTGCTGGTGCGCCGGATCGAAGAACCGGAATGCGCTTCCAGCGCCGCGATCATGCTAAACGCCGAGTTGGTGAAAGGGGAGTCCACCGGACAAAAGTGACTCTTTTTTTTGCCTTTCTGGCTAAAACGATTTAGTTATTGCTTGTGTTTTAAATAGATATAAATGTATTTCAAAAAGTCTCAGTTGTAATAGTTGAATGTATGAAAACACGTTTTTCCCGATTGAAAGGCATTATTCCGCCGATGGTCACACCGCTGGTCGACAACAATACGCTGGACCGCGGCGGCACGGTCAGGCTGGTGGAGCATATGATTGCAGGCGGTGTTCACGGAATCTTCATCCTCGGAACGACCGGCGAGGCGCAAAGTCTGGCCTATCACCTGCGTTATGAACTTACCGAGCTGGTTTGTTCGACAGTTGCGGGCCGCGTTCCCGTTTTGGTCGGCGTGACCGATACCTCGCTGGAGGAGAGTCTGAGGCTGGCGCACAAGGCCGCCGAATGCGGCGCTGCGGCTGTCGTTGCGGCACCGCCTTACTATTTCGCTCCTTCGCAGCCCGAACTGACCATGTATTACAAGGCGTTGGCCGATGCCCTGCCGCTGCCTTTGTGCCTCTATAATATGCCGGTGCATGTAAAGGTGTCGCTCGAACCCGCTACCGTGAAGGAGTTGGCCGGGCATCCGAACATCATCGGACTGAAGGACAGTTCGTCGAACATGGTCTATTTTCAGACGCTTCTTTACGAGCTGAGCGACCGTTCTGATTTCGCCCTTTTCATGGGACCCGAACAGCTCACCGCCGAGAGTGTGATGCTGGGAGCAGCCGGCGGGGTCAACGGCGGTGCGAATGTTTTTCCGGAACTCTATGTCGCGCTTTACGAGGCTGCCGCGGCCAATGACTTGGAACGGGTGAAAGCCCTGCAGCACCATGTCATGGCCGTCGCCGCGTCGCTCTATACTATCGGTCGCTATGGTTCCAGTGCCATCAAGGGAATCAAGTGCGCACTTTCGCTCATGGGGATATGCAGCGATTACCTTTCATATCCTTACCAGCGATTCCTCGATGCCGAACGGACGAAGGTGCGGGCCGTGCTCGAAAGACTGCAGGCGCAGATCCGGATTTGACGCCGGCTATGTCTTGGCAGGAATGAAGCCCTGAATATGAATATTAATAATATGTAATTATGGGAAAAATTGTTGTAATAGGAAGTTCCAATACCGATCTGGTTATCCGTACGCCGCGTATTCCCTCTCCCGGAGAGACGCTTATCGGATCTGATTTTATGATCAATGCAGGCGGCAAGGGCGCCAATCAGGCGGTCGCTGCGGCCCGTATGGGAGGCGACGTCTGCTTTGTCGCCTGCGTGGGCGACGACGGGTTCGGAGCGGAAGCCGTGCGGCATTATGCCGGCGAAGGTATCGATACGTCCTATATCGTACGCCGCAATGGCGTTGCTTCGGGCGTGGCGCTTATCGCCGTAGATGATGCCGCGGAGAATAGTATCGTCGTGGCTCCGGGGGCCAACGCCCTGCTTTCGACAGCGGATATCGATGCTGTCGAAAGTGAAATCGCCGCTGCTGACTACCTGCTCGTGCAGCTCGAAATTCCGATGGAGACGGTTGCCCGCGTTACCGAACTTGCCGTGCGTTACGGAGTGCGGGTCATTCTGAATCCGGCCCCTGCGGCGCCGATTGCGGACGAAGTGTTGGCCCGTCTGGACCTGATTACGCCGAACCGCAGCGAGACAGAGCTGCTGACGGGGCTGAAAGTCGAGAATGTCGGCGATGCCGTTGCGGCCGCCGCATGGTTTCGCGGGCGCGGTGTACGGCGTGTCGCCGTTACGATGGGCAGTGCGGGGGCATTGGTGGCCGATGAGCGCGGCGAGGAGTTCGTTCCGGCCTATCGTGTCGAGGCTGTCGATACGACGGCTGCCGGAGATGTCTTCAACGGCGCGCTGGCCGTCGCCCTCTCCGAAGGGCGCGAGTTGGGAGCTGCAGCACGTTTCGCCGCCGCCGCGTCTTCAATCGCCTGTACCCGCATCGGCGCCCAGCGTTCCATTCCGCAGCGGCGCGAAGTAGATTCCGCCGAATAGACAAAACTTCAATATTAACCTAAAACTTTTATCCTAATGTTTGTTGTAAATAATTATACACTGGCCGTCGTGTTTTGTTTCGTGACGATGCTCTGTTGGGGGTCATGGGGAAACACGCAGAAACTGGCTTCGAAAAGCTGGCGTTACGAACTTTTCTATTGGGACTATGTGATCGGCATGCTGTTGTTCAGCATCCTGTCCGGATTCACGCTCGGAAGCTTCGGCAGCGAAGGCCGTAGTTTCGTCGCCGATCTCGCTCAGGCAGACTGGGGCGGCATCGGCAGTGTGCTGCTGGGCGGCGTGGTTTTCAATGCTTCGAATATTCTGCTGTCCGCTTCGGTATCGCTGGCCGGTTTGGCCGTAGCTTTTCCGCTGGGCGTGGGGCTGGCTTTGGTGCTGGGGGTGATTGTCAATTATGTGGGGGCTCCGAAAGGTGATCCCGTGATTCTTTTTCTCGGCGTTGCGCTCATCGTCGTTGCCATTGTGCTCAACGGAATGGCCTCGGCCCGCCAGTCGGGCGGCGTGAAGAGCAACAGCCGCAAGGGCGTTGCGCTGGCCGCCGTCGCCGGCGTCATCATGGCTTTCTTTTACCGTTTTGTCGCGGCCGCCATGGATCTCGATAATTTCTCCGATCCTACACCCGGCATGATGACTCCCTATTCGGCACTGTTTGTATTCTCGGTGGGCGTGCTGCTCAGCAATTTCGTTTTCAATACATGGGTGATGCGCCATCCCTTCGACGGTGCGCCCGTCAGTTATAAAGCCTATTTCAGCGGATCGCTTTCCACCCATCTGGTCGGAGTGCTCGGCGGTGCAGTATGGGCGTTAGGTACGGCTTTCAGCTACATTGCCGCCGGTAAAGCCGGCGCCGCGGTCTCTTATGCGCTGGGGCAGGGCGCTCCGATGATCGCCGCGATATGGGGCGTCTTCATCTGGCGTGAATTCCGGGGCGCGGGACGTTCCGTGAAGGGATTGCTGGCCTGCATGTTCCTGCTGTTCATCGGCGGTCTGGCGCTGATTATCATTTCGGGAGCGAATTGATTCCTGACGATTGTCGAACCTTAAAACTTTTTCATATGCTGAGAAATCTGAAATATTTTGCCGGAGTCGTAGCCTTGTGCGCGGCTTTTGGTACGGGCTGCTCCGGGGCGGTGTCGGAAGAGACGCCCGTGAAGGTGATTTTCGATACCGACATGGGTAACGATATCGACGATGCGCTGGCGCTCGACATGCTCTACAAGTATGCCGACGAGGGGCGCATCACCTTGTTGGGGATTACTTCCAATAAGGAGGAGCATCCGGCCAGCGTCGAGTATATCGACATCCTGAATACTTTCTACGGCTATCCGGATATCCCTGTAGGCCGGATACGGGAGGGCGCGAACTGCGACCGAGAAAACAGTTTCGTGGCTCAGACCTCGCGCGACGGAGACTACAAACGTACGATCTCCGATTACGATGCGCTGCCCGAAAGTGCGGAGCTGCTGCGACGGCTGCTTGCGTCGCAGGGCGACGGTGAAGTGACGCTGATCGCTGTGGGATTTTCCACGAACCTGCAGCGGCTGATGGCTTCCGGTCCGGATGCGGTCTCTTCGCTCGACGGTATGGAACTCATCCGCCGTAAAGTAAAACACCTCTACATGATGGCCGGCGAATTCGAACAGGCCGAGGGGAAAAGCGCAGAATACAATATCCGTATCGACCGCGATGCCGCGCAGGAGCTTTTCGAAAAGTGGCCCACGCCCGTTACGGTCAGTCCTTTCGAGGTCGGTTCGCGTATTCTCTATCCCGTGGAGTCGATTCTCGGAGATTTCGGCTATGTGGAGAAACATCCGCTGGCCGAGGCCTATAAAGTCTATAAACCGATGCCTTACGACCGTCCTATGTGGGACCCGTCGGCCGTGCTCTGCGCCGTGGAACCCGATGCCGGGTATTTCCGTTACAGCGCTCCGGGCCGGATTCGTGTGGATGACGAGTCGATGACATGGTTCGAACCCGATCCTGCAGGCAGGCATCGTTACCTGATAGCCGGTGAGGCGGAGTGCGCCAGAGCGCGCGAGCGTATGGTCGAGCTGATTACGCGGCGGCCGCATCCCTATACCGAACCTTAACGATGGAATAAACCGAAACGTTACTAACCTTTAAACCTATGAAACATTTCAGACTATTAATCTTGTCGCTGGGGCTGGCGTTGGTGAGTCTTGCCGCAGCGGCTCGGCAGGTGACCGTTTCCGGCGTCGTGACCGACGCTTCGGGTTCGGCGCTTGTCGGTGCGACGGTGCTTGTGCAGGGCGGCAGTCAGGGAGTGACCACCGATAACAAGGGCCAGTTTACACTCAATGTTCCCGAAGGGACCGTCCTCGACATCTCTTTTGTGGGCTATGAGAAGCAGAGCGTCCCCATCAAGGCTGGTGCTCCGATGCACATCACGTTGCAGGAAGAGGCGACGCAGATGGGCGAGGTGGTCGTCGTCGGCTACGGCGTCCAGAAAAAGGTGAATCTTACGGGTGCCGTGTCGCAGATTTCGGGTGACGCGATTGCGGACAAGGCTGCGCCCAACGTGCTGGCCTCCCTGCAGGGCGAATTGCCCGGCGTGGTCGTCACGCAGTCGAGCGGCCAGCCCGGCGAGGAGGGTTTCGCCCTTCAGATCCGCGGCCATTCTTCGGTCAATACGATTTCGACGCTGGTGCTGATCGACGGTATCGAGGGCGATCTCGATATGCTCAACCCGAACGATATCGAGTCGATTTCGGTGCTGAAGGATGCCGCGTCCGCATCGATTTACGGTTCGAAGGCTGCTGCGGGCGTTATTCTCGTCACGACCAAGCAAGGCGCCGCCGAACGCGTGAAGGTGAGCTACAACGGTTCGTACAGTTTCACGCGACAGGGCCGCAAACCCAGCCGTATCAATTCGTGGGAGGAGTATGAGATTACCCAGCGGGCCAACAACAAGGCTGTCAATGCCGAAATGATCGAGTGGCTCAAAAATCCCAATTTCAACTCGATGCTTTCGTCTTCGACGGCTCTGAGCTATCTGGACAACACCGACTGGATCCGCAAGAGTCTCAATGACTGGAGCCATATGCAACGTCATTCGCTGTCGGTACGCGGCGGAAGCAATAAACTTAACTACATGGCCTCGGTGGGGTATTACGAACGCCGGGGTTTCTTCAAGTACGGTCCCGATGACAATAACCGTTTCAATTTCCGTGCGAATCTCTTTTCGCGCATTAACCGCTATCTCGATCTTTCGATCAAGCTCACGGCCGACCGTTCGGAAATTAACGCCAACGCCTTCAACGCTTCGAAAGTGCTCGCCGAAGTGTACCGCTGCCGCACCCGCATGCCGGTCTATTTTCCGCAGGATGAGGATCCGCTTGTAAACCCAAATCTCTATGCCGGTCAGGACGGCACCAATCCGATCGACCTGATGAAAAATGCCGGTACGTCGGACAACATCAACAACGACGTTTCGGGACAGGCCAATCTGCGCATCCGCAATCTGGTCAAAGGCTTGCAGATCAATCTCACCGCTTCGCGCAAATACCGCGCGAACCTGAACGACCGCAAGACCCGCCGTCTGATCTGGTACAGCCGCGGCGACAATGAGTACCGTTATTCGCAGACCACGCCCAACGGGGTACAGAAGCGCCGAGACAACTCCTTTACGGACAATCTGCGCGCCGTGGCCGATTACGACCTGAAACTGGGTCGCAGCCACAATTTTCATATCATGGCCGGTACCGAGTGGGAAAACTACCGCTTCGACCGTGTTTACGCCACGAAGGATTACATGCCCGACGGCTTTTATTCGCTCAATTTCGGCAATTCCCAGTCGGCTTTCAACTCCGACCTGATCAATACTTCGGCGGTGATGTCTTTTTTCGGACGTTTCAACTACAATTTCCGCGAGAAATATCTCTTCGAGGTCAATCTGCGCTATGACGGCAGTTCGCGTTTGGCGCCTGCGAACCGTTGGGAGCTGTTTCCCTCGGTTTCGGGCGGCTGGGTCATCAGCAAGGAGAATTTCTTTCGTGACAAGGTCAAATTCATAGATCTCCTGAAGGTCCGCGCTTCGTGGGGCCGTCTGGGAAATGCCAATGCACTGGGCTACTACGACTATATCAACATGATCGAGACCGGCAAAACCATTTTCGGCGGCACTTCGGCCACGACCAATTACATCAAGACGCTGGCTTCGCCCCAGAAGAGCTGGGAGATCATCGACGTGCGCAATATCGGTCTAGACATGAACCTGCTGCGCAACCGCCTGCAGTTTACCGGCGAATATTATTGGAAGCGCAATATCAACATGCTCTCGTCGGCAATGGGCGTGCCGTCGCTCATCGGCATTGGGCTCCCTTCGGCCAATGTCGGCGAACTGAAGACATGGGGTTGGGAGATCGACGTGCGCTGGCGCGACAAGATCGGCAAGCATTTCAGCTACTGGGTGGGGGCCAATCTTTCGGACAGCCAGAACGAACTGGTCAAATACGAAGGAAGCAACGTCATTCAGGAAGGCGTCGTTCCTCTGCTCGAAGGCTATCCGCTCAATACGATATGGGGCTACCGCACGGCGGGACTCTATCAGGAAACCCCGGCTATGGAGGAGGCTATCCTGCAACCCGGCGGCGCGCTCACTGCGGCGGGCGATGTGCGTTATGTCAACCGGGACAGCGATCCCTACATTACGGGTGGCAATTTCACGCCCGATTCGCCGGGCGATCTGGTCATGCTCGGCACGACCGATCCGCGTTATACGTTCGGTGCCGATTTGGGATTCGAATGGAAAGGGCTGCGCTTCTCCGTGCAGTTGCAGGGTGTGGGCAAACGCAACTTCCTGCTCGACGAAGCCACGCTCAATCCCACGCAGGGATCGCTCTATCAGGCGATCAACATTCACCGGGACTACTGGACTCCTGAGAATACCGACGCATTCATGCCCCGTCCGGTTTACAAGGGCGGTTCGTACAACTACAAACCTTCGGACCGCTGGATTCAGGATGCGGCTTACCTGCGTCTGAAAAACATCACGATCGGCTATACGATTCCCTTCAAACCGCGGAGTTTCGTCCGTTCGTGTTATGTTTATGTTTCCGGAGACAATTTGTGGGAAACAACCCGTACGTGGGATGTCTTCGATCCGGAAGCCCCTGCCATCACCACGGTCAATGGCTGGTATGCCTTTTACCGTGCCGTTACGGTCGGTCTTAATGTCTCCTTCTAAAATCAGCAATCTATGAAACGAATACATATCATTACATTGCTTTTCGCGTTGTTTTCCGCCGGGTTTGCGGGGTGTAATCTGGACCGTTTTCCCGAAACGGCGATGGCCGAAAAGGATTTCTGGAATCCTCAGTCGGAGGACGAATTCAAATATGCCGTCAATCAGCTCTACGTGCTGCTGGGACATCGCTGGGGCGATACGCGCGCCGACGATCTGTTCCGCAACAACTATCCCGACGACATCAGTGCCGGAACCCGCAAGGTGCCGGCCAAGAGCGACGACTGGAGCAATCCCTACAAGATGGTTTTCTGGGCCAACCGCATCATCGAACACGCGCCGGAGCACGGTACGACCGCTTCGCAGATAGACCGTTTCGTGGCCGAAGCCTACTTCTTCCGTGCTTACGCCTACTACCAGCTTGTATGTAAATTCGGCGGCGTGCCGATTCTGGTGAATACGGCCGGCGATATCGACGACCCGATCCTCTACGGTCCGCGCGCTTCGCGCGAGGAGGTGATGACCCGCATCTATACCGACCTGAATCTTGCGGCCCGCGAGCTGCCGCTGCCTTCGGTACTGGCCGACGGAGAGTTCGGACGCATTTCGCGGACGGCGGCTCAGGCTTTCAAGGCGCGCGCTGCGCTCTATGAAGGCACGCGTCGGAAATTCCATGGCGAAGAGCAGGCCGAGCCCCATCTCAAGATTGCCTATGAAGCTGCCGACTCGGTGATTCAATCCGGCGAGCACACGCTCTACACCAAGGGGACGCAGCCCTATAAGGACCTTTTCGAATACACGGGCGAGGAGGCTTCGGAACATATTCTGGTGAAGCTGTACGGCTATCAGGAAACGCAATTGCTGACGCACAATTACCCGTACCAGATCGCCGTCAATTACGGCGTTTCGCGCAACTTCCTGAATCTTTATCTTAATGATACGGGGCTGCCTTTTGAGGACGATCCCTCTTTGCAGCTCACCTATAACGACTATTTCGACGGCCGCGATCCCCGTCTGGCCGAAACGGCATTGCGCCGCGGCGTCAACACCTACCAGTTCGGTCCGTTCGTGCCCTATGCGCAGTCGCGTACGGGTTTCGGTATCCGCAAATACGTGCGCAACGACGGCGTGACGGACCAGCCCAGTACGCTGGATTATCCGCTGCTGCGCTATGCCGAAGTACTGTTGACATACGCCGAAGCCCGTTTCGAACACGACGGAATCATTTCGGACGAGGACCTGAACCGTACGGTCAATGCGCTGCGCGACCGTGTGGGCATGGCGCACCTGACCAACGAATTCGTCACTTCCAATCACCTCGATATGCGGACTGAACTGCGTCGTGAACGCTCTGTCGAACTGGCGCTCGAAGGGCTTCGCTACGATGACCTGATTCGCTGGAAAGAGGCCGAAATCCGTTTGCCGCAGGATGTATTGGGAGCACGGTTCATCGCCGGAGAGTGGGGCAGCGTCTCGCCCGGTTCGCTCGAAGACAAACTTACTGCACAGAATGTGCTGATCGTGGAGGAGGGAACGAGCCGGTTCTTCGATCCGAAGAAGGATTACCTCTATCCCATTCCGAGCAACGATATTGCCCAGAGCCGCGGGAATGTAGAACAGAATCCCAATTGGAAATAACCGTTAATCAGTTACTCAGATGAAAAAAAGCATATTTTCGCTGTTGGCGGCCGTAGCATTGCTGGGCACCGCCTGCGAAGACGATTATAAAAACTATCCTGACGGCTATGACCGTCAGTATTATACGACTTTCGATTACGAGTCCGACGATCAGGGCAATCCGACGCTCACGAACCGGACGATCTCCGTCGACCGTTCCAGTACCGAGCTGATCGAGCTGCCCGTCAAATTCATGTCGGAGATCGAGCGCGATTACGACATCGAGGTGCGTCTTTATGTACGTAATTCCCCTTATTTTCTTACGCAGATGGGAGTTATGAAACCTCCGAAGAACGAATTCTCGACTCCCGACTCGCTGGCGGTTCCCGGTGTGGATTTCCATATTCTCGATAGGGACAAGCGGGTGATGACGCCCGTACGTACCGATACGCTGACCTATTACAGCGTTATTTTCCCCCGTGCCCGCAAAGGCGTCGAAAAACTCTATATCGAACTGCTCAACAACGAAGATTTCGATCACCTGCGTTGTGCATGGCTGACGTTGGCGGTCAATAAGATAGATGCGACGAGCGAGCAGACGCTGCAGCAGACTGCCGTCAATCACGATGCCGGACATTACAGGATCTACTCGCTTTCGCGCTGTTATTTCCGCAGGTTGAACATTCAGTAAACGGGACGGATATGAGCTATTTTAAAATATTTCGCATGGCGGCGGGCGCTCTCTTTTGGGCATTGGCGCTCCTCTCGCCTGCCGGGGTTTCGTCGCAGACGCTCGAACTTTCCGGGGCTCAGGTCGTGATTTCGGGCGACGACCCGCTGGTGCGCAAAGCCGCCGAAGTGCTTGTCGATGAACTCGCCCTGCGTACGGGGGTGACACTCTCCGCTGCCGGGACCGCCGACGGAGTGCAGATACTTATCGGCCGGGAATCCGATCTTGCCGCGGGCAATGCCGCGCTGGGCCGGGAACTTGGAGCGCTTCCGCCGACGGGAACGGAGGGCTACAAACTGCTGGTCGCGGAAGACGGTAAATGCGTCGTCGTGGCGGGAAACGATCCGCGGGGCGTGCTGTACGGCGTGGGGCGTCTGCTGCGCAGTTGCGAACTGCGTAAAGGAAGCATTCTCCTGCCTGCGGCGACAACGGCTTCATCGACTCCCCAGTATGCGGTCCGGGGGCATGAACTGCATCCTTCGCCGCGGGCCAAGTCTCCCGACGAAGCATGGGCCAAGGAGAACTTCGAACAGTATGTCCGCGAACTGGCGCTTTTCGGGATGAACAGCATCGAGATGCTGCGCCATGTGCCTGCTGACTATATCCGTATCGCCAAGTCCTACGGTCTCGATGTCTGGATCGTGACTTACGACAACGGTCCCGATTTCGAATCGGAGCGCGGCGAGGCTACCGAACTGCGTTTCCGGGAAAATATCTTCAAACGTCTGCCGACGATCGACCATTGGTGTATCAAGAGCGGTGATCCGGGCGATCTGACGCTCGAACGCTTCTTCTCTTTCTCGGAGAAAGAGGTGGCGCTGCTCAAGCGCTATCATCCCGAAGCGAAGGTATGGTTGAGTCCCCAGCATTTCGTCGATGCTCCGATGAGCTATTTCGAGGAGTTCTGCCGGCGTGCCAATGTCGTAAAGTGGGCCGATGGTGTGGTATTCGGTCCTTGGTGCCGGATGTCGTTCGAGCAGATGCGGGCGAAAATCCGTCCCGGACTGCCGATCCGCAACTTTCCCGACATCACCCACATCTACAGCAGCCAGTATCCGGCGCGGTCGATCGACCTGCCGATGGCGATGACGCTTGGACGTATCTGCATCAATCCCAGTCCGGCGGCGCAAAAGCATATCCATAACCTATATGCCGGATTGGGGGTTGGGTCGCTGACCTATTCCGAGGGTACCAACGACGATCTGAACAAATTTTTCTGGCTCGGTCAGGATTGGGACGCTTCGACCGAAGCCGAAGCGTCGGTATTCGATTACGCCCGCTACTTCATCGGGCCTGATCTGGCCGCCGATTTTACGGCAGGCATTTTCGCGCTGGAGCGTAACCTGATGGGCCCCCTTGCAGAAAATGAAGGGATAGATACGACTTTGAAAATGTGGCAGGGCATGGAGGAGCGCGCCGACGATGCGACAATGCGTAATCCGCGTTTTCTGATGCCCCTGTTGCGGGCTTACTACGATGCCTATATCTACCGGCGGTGGTTGCATGAACTGGATGTCGAGTCCCGTGCCTACGATGCGTTGAAAGAGGCTCCCAAACGAGGTTCTTCGCGTGCGTTGTCCCGAACCCGCGCGATTTTGGGCGAAGCGCGGCGCAAACCCGTGGCGCAGGAGTTGAAACGGCGTTGCGAGGAGCTTTACGAGGCGGTTTATCACGACGAGGGTCGCTGGACGATGGAATACCAGCATTGCCCGCTGATGGACCAGATCGATTTGCCGCTCAACGACAGCGAGTGGCTGCTGATGCGTATCGACGAAATAGACGCGCTGGCCGACAATGAAGAGCGCGTGGAGCAGATTATGGCGTTGGTCGGCCGTACCGATCCCGGCGAAGGCGGCTTTTACTACAATTTGGGCGATTTCTCTTCGGAACGGGTGACCGGTATAGATGCCGCATGGGAGAGAGACCCCTCTCATCTCGAAACGCCCCATTGCGGTCTGGGTGCCAAGATGAAGAAAGGCTTCGTGATGACCCATCTCGGATTCGACGGCAAGCCCGTGCCGCGTGCTTGGTTGACGCAGGCCGGAATTTATTACGACCAGCCGCTTAAACTGACTTTCGACGGATTCGATCCTGCTGCGACTTATCGCGTGCGGATCGTCTATGTCGGCGAGGCCAACAAATTCAGGAGTCATGTGCGGCTCGATGCGGACGGCTGCAAGGTGCATGATGCGATCCGGCTTTCGGGCGATGTGATACGCGAATTCGATCTTCCGGCCGAAGCGACCCGCGACGGTCGGGTGACGCTGAGCTGGCGGTGCGATACCGGGGAGCGGGGCGTACATGTGGCCGAGCTGTTTTTTCTTAAAAACCAACAGAAATAACCTTAAAAACAATGATTATGTATCTCAATAAACGCATTATTTTCGGATGGCTCCTGCTGGGCGGACTGTTTGCCGGGGCGTGTGGCGAGGATGAGCCTGCACCCGCAGCCGAGCCGCTGGACCTCAGCATACGCGCTGCCTTGGCTCCGGTGTTGACGGCCGACGGCACCGCTTCCGTTGAGGAATGCCGCATGGAATGGTCGGCGGACGATGCCTTCGGACTTTGGGGCCGCAGCAGCCGGTTTGCAGACAACAATGTTTGTTTTACGCTTCAGGAAGTCTCCGCCGACGGTGAGGGTATCTTTTCCGGTTCGGTGTCCGACGCTCCCGGTTCGGGTCCTCAGACGCTGCGTGCGCTGTATCTTTATCGGGATAACCGCGGATTCGACCCTGCCTATCTTTCGGTCAAGCTCCCTGCGGCTCAGATTCAGTCCGGCGGGGTCTGCGATGTGAAACGCTATGGCTTTCTCGTTGCGACGCTTGAAAATGCAGATGTCGCTTCCGGCGAAGTCGCCATGGAGTTTTCAACTCCGTGTGCGGTGCTGAAACTCGAAATCGACGCTGCGGGAACCCCTCTTGCCGACAAGAAACTGAGTAGCGTGCGTATCGAGTCGGAACGGCCCTTGATCGGCAGTATGATTTACAATCTGGAGCGGAACGAGGTCGAAGTGCCGTGCAATGGTAAAACCGTGAATCTTACGCTGGCCGACACTCCGTCCTTAAGCGGTAAATGTGCCGCATGGTTCACCCTCTGCGAGGCCGAACTCGCCGGAGCACCGCTGAAAATTCAGCTTCTCTGCACGGACAAGAGCGTCGTGGACATTGTTTGCGAACCGCAGACCGCATTGCAGGCGGCGCGTGTGAGCGAACTGCCGCTGAACTTGGCGGCATTGATCGCTTCGGGCGATGCCGAGGTGAGCGAATTCCGCGTCGATCTGAGCGAGAACGGTACCTCGAACTGCTATGTCGTTTCGGCGGCCGATAAATACAAGTTCCGTCCGACGTGCGGCAACAGCAACGATCTGCCCGCAGGCATGACCCGGATAGATTGGCTCTGGATGAGCGCTCCGGACCTGATTACCGAGGTCGGCTATGAAAAAGGCATGGTCGTTTTCCGGGCTGGCGAAGCCCGCGGCAATGCGGTTATCGCCGCTTTCAACGATGCGGGTGAAATCGTGTGGAGCTGGCATATCTGGCTAACGGAAGACCCTGCGGCCGATCTTCACGCCGGCATGAGCAAGAGCTACCAGCTGCTCGACCGTAATCTGGGCGCCGTCTCGACCGAAGTGGATGACTATCTCTCCTATGGCCTTTATTATCAGTGGGGACGCAAGGATCCTTTCATCGGCCCGCGTCATCACGGGACGAAGGTCAAACGTGAAGAGACGCCCGGCTTCTCTGCGGCTACGGCCGATTATGTCGTAAATCCTGCATATGGAGGAACGTTCAAACTGGTGAAGAACACGGAGCTGCCTTCGGGCGGGGAGATCGGCTATGCCGTTGCCAACCCGATGAATTTCGTATGCTTCGGGGCCGAACAGAACGGCAGCGGCCAGACTTGGTTCAATTCGGATTTCAAGCAGTACCTTACTTTGTGGGGATACAACGAAGCGACGAGTTCCAGTTCGAAAACCATTTACGACCCGTGTCCGGTGGGGTACAAGGTGCCGCACTTTACGGGTACGGTCTGGGCCGGCGTTGCCGCTGCCAATCTGCCCGTGATGTCGAACGCCGGGCTTTACGGCGTCATGTTTTCGGGTGCGGAGGGTTCGTCGTATTATCCCGCTGCGGGCTTCCGAGACCATACGGGCGGTTTCCTCTCCTATATGGGACAGTGCGCTACCTTTTGGTCGGCCATGACCTATAATAACCTTAATGTCCGCGGTATGAAGATCGAGCCTGCGGGCAAAACCTATGTGAATGTGAATATCAAATTCAATGCGGCGTACGGCCAGTCGGTGCGTTGCGTGAAAGAATAAAAATCACCGGATATGAAAATGAAACGAATCGTATGTATTATCTGCGCGGCGGTCTTTGCTTTGACCGCCCGCGCGGAAATCCGGCTGCCGGCGTTTTTCGCCGACGGCATGGTGCTCCAACAGCAGGCGACCGTGCGTATTTGGGGAACGGCGGCCGCCGGAGCGAAAGTGACGCTTACCGCCGGATGGGATAACCGCACCTATACCTGTAAGGCCGCATCCAACGGCAGTTGGGCGCTCAAAGTCAAGACGCCCGCTGCGGGCGGTCCCTATGAAATCCGTATCAGCGACGGCGAGGAGATCGTACTGCGCGACGTGCAGCTCGGCGAAGTGTGGATATGTTCCGGACAGTCCAATATGGAAATGCCTGTAAAGGGTTTCCTGAGTCAGCCGGTAGAAGGCGCTTTCGAGATGATACTCGATGCCGGGAAGGATAATGTACGGGCCTTTACCGTTGCCCGCAGGCTCTCCGATACCCCGCAGGCCGACTGCGGCGGCAAATGGGTGGCGGCCTCTGCCGGAACGGTTCCCGACATCAGCAGTGTCGCTTACCTTTTCGCCTGCCGCCTGCATCGGACGCTGAAGGTGCCCGTCGGTATCGTCGTGGCGGCTTGGGGCGGAACGTCGATTCTGGGGTGGCTTCCTTCCGGGGAGATTGCGAAAACGATCTCAAAAGAGGAGTGCGCCCGGATATTGGCGGTGAACGGCAGCGACAAAAATCATCCTGCCAAGCTGTACAACGGAATGATCGCCCCGATTGCCGGATATGCCGCACGTGGATTCATCTGGTATCAGGGCGAAGCCAACGTCGGTTTTGCCGATGCTTACGGTGCATTGCAGAAACAGTTGGTCAATACATGGCGCCGGAGCTGGAGCGATTCGAATATGGCTTTTTATGCCGTGGAGATAGCTCCTTACCGCTATGGCCGCGGGAACGAGAACGCCTTGTCGCGTCCGCTGCTGGTCGAAGCGCAGGAACGGGCGTTGAAACAGCTGCCCAATACGGCTTTGATTCCGACGACGGATGTAGGCGATGCCGTTTGCATACATCCTGCGCGCAAACGTCAGGTCGGCGACCGGCTTGCGGCGACGGCGCTCAAACAGGCATACGGCCTGAGCGGGCTGGAACCCGAATCGCCTCGTATCGCCAAGGTCGATTATGCGGACGGTACGGCCGTAGTCTCCGTGACTTCGGCGTTGGGGGCCATGCCCGGCCAGATCCGCGGATTCGAAATCGCCGGGGAGAACCGTCGGTTTTATGCGGCTAAAGCCGTAGTCGATCGTCGTAAAGGCACGATCCTCGTATCGTCGGACCATGTGCCTGCTCCCGTTGCAGTGCGCTATGCGTTCCGCAACTACATTGTCGCCGATTGGACGAACTGGATGGGTATCCCCGCCCTCCCGTGCCGCACGGACGATTGGTCTGACGAGAACTGATGAATGAATTGCCGGGGATTCCGTGTATCGCCTTTCCGCGGAATCCGTTGCCGGATAGAAAACCGGGCAAGCCTTAGTCGGACTTGCCCGGTTCTTTGTGTGTCTGTTTCTGTCCTTGTTTGTCGGCAAGGGGCGGCCCGGTGCGCAGAGCGTCGCGGCTTCACGGCGTATCGTTACGGCGGGATGTACGACGTTGGAGGGTTCGGGTTCGGTTCGGCCGAAGTCCGTTTGCCGCCGGGTTTCCGTTGTCAGGGGGCTGGTTATCGCTTGTCTGTTTCGAATGCGTAGACCGTATGCTGCGTGTAGGTCTCTCCCGGACGCAACACCGACGACGGGAAGTTGTCGTGGTTGGGAGCGTCGGGGAAATTCTGCGTTTCGAGGGCGATGCCGGAGCGGAAGTTGTGGCGGTCGCCGCGTTTGCCGACCTCCTTGCCGTCCATGCCCTGTCCTGCATAGAACTGGAGTCCCGGCTGGTCGGTGTAGATCTTCATCTGGATGCCCGTCGCGGGTTCATAAGCCTCGGCGGCCAGCGAAACCGTGCCCGCTTCGGGCTTGTCGAGCACCCAGTTGTGGTCGTAGCCGTTTCCGAATGCCAGCGGTTCGTAGTCGGTCCGTCCGATGCGTTCCCCGATCGCGTGCGGCGTGCGGAAGTCGAGCGGCGTGCCTTCGACCGGGAGGAGCTCACCCGTGGGGATCAGACCCGCGTCGGTGGGCGTAAAGCCGCTGGCATGGATGGTCAGCAGGTGCGAGTCGGTCGATTTCTCCGATGTGCCGTGCAGGTTGTAGTAGACGTGGCTCGTGGGGTTGACGATTGTCGGGGCGTCGGTCGTGGCTTCGTAATCGATAACCAGTTCGTTGTCCGGCGTCAGCGAGTAGGTGACCGTGATGTCGAGGTTGCCCGGATAGCCCTCTTCGCCGTCGGCGGAGCGGTAGGACATGGCGACGGCGGGATTTCCTTCGGGCGTCGTGGTCTCGCGGGCGTCCCAGACGCGGCATTCGAATCCTCCGGGACCGCCGTGCAGGTGGTTTTCGCCGTTGTTGATCGTCAGTTGGTACTCCTTGCCGTCGAGCGTAAACAGCCCTTTGCCGATGCGGTTGCCGAAGCGTCCCACGACGGGGCCGGAGTATTTGTCGGCCGTGCGGAGATAGGCGTCGATGCTGTCGTATCCCCATACCACGTCGCGGAAGCGGCCGTCGGCGGCCGGAACCCAGAGCGCGACGACGCGTGCGCCGTAATTGGTGAGCTGCACGGTCATGCCGTCGGCGTTTTGCAGGGTGTAGAGTCCGACGGGTTTCCCGTCGATTTCGGTTCGGAAGGCGGCGGCATCGAGCAGTTCGACGCCGTTTCCGCTGTCGCCATTGCCTGCGCAGGAGAGCATGCAGGCCGTGGCTGCCATTAAGAAGAGATAGCGTTTCATGGTCTTTGTTTTTTATGTGGTCGTTATTTGATCCGGACGGGTTTGACCCCTTCGAAAGTCATTTTTACGGGTTTGATGAAGCCGTCTGCATCGAACTCCATGCGGTCGATGCAGGTTTGGCGGTGCCCCATGGCGGTCGCGCCCAGCGGGCGGCGGTGGTAGACGATGTAGTATTCGTCCCTGCCGGGGATCCGTATCACCGAGTGGTGGCCGGCTCCGGTGGCGATTTCGGGGTCCTGCTGGAGGATTTTGCCGATACGTTCGAACGGCCCGAACGGGGAGTCGGCGATGGCGTAGGCCACGCTGTAATCGGGACCGCCCCAGCCGCCTTCGCTCCACATGAAATAGTATTTGCCGCCGCGCTTGAACATAAACGGTCCTTCGACGTAGTTTTCAGGCGTTACGGACTTGTACGTCTCGCCGTCGTCGAACGGCACGACGCTCAGCAGGTCGTCCGACAGTTTGACCATGTTGCAATGGTGCCAGCCGCCGTAATACATGTAATGCGTACCGTCGTCGTCGCGGAAAACGAACTGGTCGATGGGTTGTGCGCCGTTGACGATGCGGTCGATCAGCGGTTTGCCCAGCGCATCCTTGTACGGGCCGCCCGGACGGTCGGCCACGGCGACGCCGATGCCGCCGTATTCGTGGTCGTTCTGGATGTCGTTGCCGCTGAAGAAGAGGTAGTATTTGCCTTTGTGTTCGAGTATCGCCGGCGCCCACATGGCGTACTTCACCCATTTCACGGCGTCGGTGGTGAGGACTTTCGGATGTTTGGTCCAGTTCACGAGGTCCTTCGACGAGAAGGCGTCCATGTAGGTCTGGATGTTGTACAGCTGGTGGACTGCCGCGCTTTTCTCGGCGGGGTAGGCCGGCATCTCCTCGCCCGGTGCGGCATAGAGGTCCGAAAGGGTCGGGAAAATCCAGTACTCCTTGCCGAAGACGGCGCCTTCGGGGTCGGCGTACCAGCCCGGAAAGACGGGATTTCCCGAAAGGCTTTTACGTGCGTTTTTTGTGCTGCCGCACGATGCCGCAAGCAGCAGGGCGGCAATGGCGGAAATCAGTTTCAGATACTTTGTCATCAGTGTATTGAGTTTATTGTTTGTCGAGGGGGATGCGCAGAATCGTGAGCGAGTTGGGGGCGCATCCGACAGGTAGAGTTTAAATAGGTTTTTTGTTCTGTTCCACGGATTGAAGATAGTTGTTTTTTGTGAAATAATTCTCTGTTATCATCATAAATTTGTGCCCGACGGGCGTATTTGCACCGTTTTCTCAGAGAGCGGGCTGCCGAATGAGTAGACGTCGCTGGAGAGATTGACCTGATAGAAGTTCAGCGCCGAGGAAATATTCCTTTCCGACATTTATCCGCAGTTCTTGTTGCCTATGTTTACCGCTAACGCTTCAGAGCGTTTGATTTTGCGGCGGAGGTCGTTGATGTTGGTGTCGATGCGGAGTTGTAACGCCTGCAATTCGGGAGGTTCAGCCTTAATGCGTTGATTTTCAAAGTACCAATCGTCAATGTTTAGCGTTACGCCTGTACTGATAAATTTGTATTTCCGAGTTTGTGTTAAACGCAGATGGACGGGCGCGGCGTTTTGGCTGTTCAGTCTGTCTTTGCAAAATACGGCGTTAATGCTGATATTCATTTGTTTGCATTGTTGCGCAAACAAGTTTAACCAACCGATTTTGTGTATAACAAAGTGTATAACATTTCCCTTTAAGTGCTCCTTTTTCACCCTCGAACGGCCAATAGTAAGAGCAGACGCTCAAAAACAAAAAGACCGATAATCATTGATTATCAGTCTTTTGCTTTACCCCCCCCCTCAGGGGCTTTTGCGATTTTTAGCTATTCGACAAATTGTCAAAAGATTATATCACTTGAAAATGTCTCGATGTTATGAATAGGTTACAGCGTTTTGTCGCAAATTGCCTCGTTTCGTTTACACCGTATCAATATGCAAATTTATTTAAGAGGTTAAGTTTTTATGTAAGTTCTTTGTGCAGATGAAGATTATAAGTTCCTGTCGTATCTATTCTTGGAAAATATATTATCTTTGTATGGATAATTATTGCAATAAGCTTATGATTGATAAAGAGCGTTATTTGCAGTTTAATGTTTCTGCTCGAACAGCAAAATTAATCGGAATGGAAAATTTTGCTAATGCAGAAGGAGCGATAATTGAACTGGTTAAGAATACCTATGATGCTGATTCAAAGGTATGCTTTATTGTTTTTGATTTGCGATCGTGCAAAGAAAACTCTTCAATATATATTATTGATAATGGCTGTGGTATGACAGAAGAAGTCATCGCAGAACATTGGATGACAATTGGTACCGATGACAAACTCAAGAATCTGAAATCTCTTAAAGGACGAGTGAAAAGTGGGGCTAAAGGTATTGGACGCTTTGCTCTCAATAGATTGGGCCTAATATCGGAAATGTTTACATTTTCAGAGGAAACAAATACGGGCCTTTTTTGGAAAATAGATTGGGCGGATTTTGATAAGATCGGATATAACCTTTCAGATATAAATGCATCATTGAGTACTGTGAGCAATTATGACTTACAGTGTGCTGTTAATTCATATGGACTTTTACAGTTTGAGAATATCAAAACAGTTTTAGATTCAAATTTTAAAGGAACTGTTCTTAAAATTTCTAACCTCAATGATTTTTGGGATGAGGCCGATCTTAATACGCTTAATGCGAATTTGGAAAATTTGATCCCATCCCATCTGACTTCAGATTTTAAGGTTTTCTTATATTCGTTGGCAGCGCCGGAGGCGTATGGAATGGTAAAAAGTGCCAATTATGATGATTTTGATTATAGGGTTGACGCTGAATATCCAGGGACGGGGAATACGATAAAAGTTACTATTCATCGGAATGAATTAAATGTTTCATTGTTGGAAACGAAATACAATCAAGTGTTTGATTATCCGGCAATGCGAGCATATCCATTCCGGTTAAAAGATTTTAGAAAGGGTGCTTTTACAATTGATGTACCTATAAGTTCAAATATTGATTATGCTCGATTAGAGAAAATCGGAGAATTCCGTTTTGTGTTTTATTATGTAAAAAATACGACTAATGATGACCCTGAAACTTTCGCAGATAAGAAGTATCCGTATAATTCGGTAGATAGTGCATCTCGTAAAAATTGGCTGAAGAAATTTCGTGGTGTAAAAATATATAGGGACGAATTTCGGGTTCGTCCTTATGGCGAAGATGGTAATGATTGGCTGGGACTCGGTGAACGTCAAGGTCGTAGTCCGGGAGGTGCTGGTCAAAAGATGGGGGGGGTACCGAATTCGGCCTAATCAGATTTCGGGAGCAGTATATATTTCCCGTATTCAGAATATCGCATTTGAGGATAAATCAAGCAGAGAGGGGATTCAGGAGAACGAGGAATTCATTCTATTTAAAAATTTATTACTCACCATTATTGAGTCGTTTGAAACAGATAGAAATACAATAATGTTTCATCTGGCTCAACTATATAAAAAAACGCATCCTACAGAAAAAAAAGCAAAGGAAATATCTGATAAACTGAATTCTGAAAATAGGTATAGTAGTTACGAAAGTCAATCGGATGAACAGATATTGGCAAGAGGATTTTCTTCACTTGAAAATGAACTCAATGATAAAGAAGCGGAAATTCGTTTATTAAGGGGGTTGGCAAGTAGTGGTATTGCTGTTGCATCATTTACACATGAATTGAGAAGCTTGTCGAAGCGACTTATACCAAGAACTGAATTATTGGTAACTACATTGAAAAATTTTATATCCGAGGAGCAATTATTGACTCTTGACAAATATGATAATCCATTCTTTCAGATAGAATTGATTCGGCATGAGGATGAAAAATTGCATCAATGGCTTGATTATTCGTTGAATACGATAAAACGGGATAAGCGTGAACGTAAGATAATATATGTAGATGAGTATTTTAGTAGGTTTGAGCAGTTATGGAAAGAATCTTTGAGAAGTAAATCAATTGAGTTGGAAATAACGGGAGATGAAAAAGTTGGTATAAGAGGATTTGAGATGGATTTGGATAGTATTTTTAATAATTTTATATCTAATTCTGTAACATCATTGCTTAGAACGGAACGACAAAATAAGAGAATTTCTGTGATGTGGAAAGTTGATCATGATTTTCTTATCATTGATTTCGAAGATAATGGTACGGGATTAGTATCTGAATACAGAGGGGAGCCCGGTATAATATTCAATGCATTCGAAACGTCTACCAAGGATAAAAATGGTCAAAAAATAGGAACAGGGATGGGGCTATATATTGCAAAAGGCATTGTAGACGAATACAAGGATGCATCGATAAATATTACGAAAATAGATAGTGGATTCGGAATAAGAGTTATTTTTAAATTCAGATAAAATAATTATGGAGGAAAATAAATATAATATAGGCTATTTCGATGAAGAAGAGGTGTGGAAGTTGACGGCACGAAACTCTTTAAAAGATGATTTCAACATATATCTCATTGATGTTCCCATTGATAAAGAGAATATTTGGCCTTTTATTGTTGATAAAGAGCTTGATGCTATAATTGTTGATTTTCGTCTTTTTGAATCGGGACAGATTGCCTATGATGGAAATGTAGTTGTTTCAGAGATTCATAAACATAATGAGCATTTCCCGATATTTATTATGACTTCATATGAGGAAGACGCCATTGAAAACTGCGAAGATGTTTTGATTGTTAGGGGTAAGGAAACTTTAACTGATCCGGAGCGTCTGAAGGAATTTAAGATGATTCTCTTGGCTGCAATAAATTCATATCATCGCAGAGAAGACGAATGTAAAGATATCATTATGCGATTACAGCAGAAATTGGCAAATAATGAAACTTTGTCTCTTCAAGAAGAAGAGGATAGATTTAAAGCGGAGCGGTACTTGTCTGAGTTAAATAAGGATACTCGGCTGGGAACTAATATGTTAACATCTTCATATTCAGCTCAATTAAAATCTATACTTGATGCTGCTAATGAGATTGTAGAATCACTAAAGAACAAGTAATGGATTTTAGAGGAATTACACCCAAACGCCGAAAGAACCCAACAACTGTTGCTAATTATCAAGATTATAGATCGGAGTTGCGAGAAGATTTTCAGGAACGTTGTGGATATTGTAATGATTTGGATTATTTTCGAATGACCTATTATGAGATAGATCATTTTGTGCCTAAGCATCTATTAAAAACAATAAAAATTACGGATTATTCTAATCTCGTATACTCATGTCGTAGTTGTAACAATACTAAACGGACGAAATGGCCAACTGGGAATGAACAAATACATAATGATGGAACAGTTGGTTTTATGGATCCTTGTTGTGACGGATATGCCGAACAATTTGTGAGAAATGACGATGGGAGTATTGCTCCAAGAACAAAGCTGGGGCAATGGATGTTTAAAGCATTGAATTTATCTAATCCATTACATCGCATTATTTGGCAATTAACTGCGCTTCGTTCTAAAATATCTGAACTGCAGTCGTATTTGGATACCCATCCCCAAGATATGGCTATCTGTAAAAGATTGTGTGATTTTAACGCGAAATACCATTACTACGAAGATAGTCTTCGTGAGATTATGAATAAATAATGATAAAGGTATTTCAATATCTCAGACAGTGTCCTAAAGATACGGAGTTTATTGATAAATTATTCATTACAGCATTCTTAACAAAAAACAAGAAAACCGTACTGAATAATTCATTATTGCGTGATTATACTTTTACAAACGATGAAGGTTGGGAATATGTAGATAAATTCTTACACGTATTAAGTAAGGAGATACAACTATTCACACTTGAGGATTTAGTAAAATTATTTGAATTCGTTATTTCTCCGGCTGATCGTAAAGTAAATGGTGCAATATATACTCCTGCGTATATTCGTAATGCCATTATTGATAAATGCTTCGCAAAGACACAGAATTTGCACAATGCTAGAATCGCGGATATTTCATGTGGTTGCGGAGGATTTTTAATGGATGTTGCCGAAAAACTACATACTCGATACTCAAAGAGTTATGCGGAAATTTATGCGGAAAATATATTTGGTATCGATGTTCAAGAATATAGTATAAGTCGAACAAAATTATTACTCAGTTTGTTGGCATTGATGAATGGGGAAGATGCCGATTTTAGTTTTAGTCTTTATCAGGCAGATACATTAGGTTTTAATTTTCGAAATGAAATACGAGATTTTGAAGGTTTTGATGTTATAGTCGGTAATCCACCTTATGTTTGTTCCCGTAATATATCGGCTTCAACGCGTGAGTTGATGAATAAATGGCTTGTCTGTTCGACGGGGCATCCGGATCTTTATATTCCCTTTTTTCAAATAGCAATAGATAATCTCGTAGATAATGGGGTATTGGGGTATATTACGATGAATAGTTTCCTGAAAAGTTTGAATGGTCGGGCTCTTCGGGAATATTTTCAGACGAATCCACGGCGAATTGAAATTTTTGATTTTCGCGGAAAGCAGATATTCCCCCGAAAGAGTACTTATACATGTTTGTTTTTCTTCCAAAATACACCAAGTGATAGTTTGTATTATACAACAAATGAAGAAGATACTTTTTCACTGGATAAGACCTTGACTGAAATTTCCTATGCCATTCTTGATGCAAAAAAAGGATGGAATTTGAATGAAACGACCCGGATGGATTCTTTAGAAACGATTGGTATTCCAATTGGAAAGTTTGGGCAATCTCGTCATGGTATTGCAACGTTGAGTAATAAAGTATATATATTTAAACCCAAGTCTGAGACGGCGAAGTTTTTGTCTTTTATTAAAGATGGCGTTGAATATGAAATAGAACAGGGTATTTGTCGAGATATTGTAAATAGTAACAAACTTAATTCGGATGTTGAATTTTCTGATATTGTTGAAAAGGTTATTTTTCCATATTCGGTTAATGAGTTCGGAAAAGTTGTTGTGTTATTAGAAAATGTATTTAAAACCAAATATCCGAAGGCATATGCATATTTGCAAACTCAGAGGAAAAAGTTGGCAGAACGAGATAAAGGCAATGTTAATGGATATCCAACATGGTATGCTTATGGCCGAACACAATCTCTCATATTGCCAAGATATAAATTATTTTTTCCGAAAATTGCTAATAAACAATTGACCTGTAAATTTGTAGATGATGTTGATTTAATGCTTTACAATGGTATGGTATTCGTTAGTGAGGAGCCCGAACCGTTGCAAATTTTGCAAAAGGTATTAGAGTCTAATCTTTTTTGGAATTATGTTATCACCAATAGTAAACCATATGCATCCGGATATTATTCATTGAATGGCGTTAATATAAAGCATTTTGGAATTCCCAATTTTACTGAAAAAGAAAAACAATATCTAATAAGATTGCAGGATAAGGATACTATTGAGGAATATTTAAGTTCATTCTATAAATAGAGATTATCCCCAAAAGTAGATCTTGAGTATAGCAGTCAATATCGCAATATTCCGGTTGAAGTAAATTGTTTTGTGTATTAGTCGTTTCAGGTGGATGCGTAGTGTGAGATTGTGCTGTTCGATATGGTTGGGCCTATCTTAGAGCAGGTGTGAATTGCAGGCGCAATCAGTCTTCGATAGCCGGGAAATTTATTTGTATAGATGCGCTTCGCAGATGAATTGTTGAGTGTAGTTATGATTAGTTCAAGCATTTCAGATGAGCGATGACCGATATTGAATGAAACTACTTGCCGTGTATGATGATCTAATGCATAGGCAATCCATACGGGATGCTGTTTATCCCCGATAAAACTCCACATTTCATCTATTTCATATTTGATTGGAATAAGAAATATTCCCAATTATTCCCAATGTGCGTCGTAGCATAAAGCGCTTATTTACACATCTTTATACATCGGCTTGAGTGCTGCTCAGCCCATCGACAAACCGTTCAAACAGAGGATTTTGATGAATATCTGTCGTAAAATCCTTGAATCAATTCTCTAAAGGCATTTCATCCATTTTATTGATTAAAACAGTTGGTCTGAGTTGGACTGACATGGACTATGATGGACTATCATAGACTTACATGGACATATATTTTGGAGTATCTCCTTTCGATTTAAATTGAAATCTATATTCCACTATAATCCATGTCAGTCAACGGTAGTCCATTTCATTTTTTCCAATGTAAATCTGCTTCCTACGAAATAAAAGCTATGAAGTGATCGCAGGCAGAACCATGATTCAACAATGAAAAATCACAAGAGAATCAAGGAATGTTTCGGCGATTTCGAAAATATTAAATTAACCATAAATCAGAACATGAACGAATACACATTCTATCAAGATCATAAAGGTACGATCTGGTAGCGGAGCCATTTCTCAGTGAATGCCGAGTCTCTAAATAAAGCAAAGCAGATCATAGCAGCCAACAACCTGTCTTCGAACTTCGTCGGTGATCTGGACAACGGACAAACCATTGTTTTCCACAAGTCAAAGTACCTATACGATACTTTGAGCAGTATGGCTCCCGATGATAACCAAGGACATGCCACGATAATCGTCCTCGATTCTAACCATGAGACTATCTGCATGAACGGCCACGATCCGCAGGTGGACCGATCTGTGCGGAAGGAGCTGCGGGTCTTCGCCTGGCCTTACAAACTACTGCCCCGCAATGCTTCCGACGAAGAGATTCTTAAGGCATGGGAGAATGGGCCCATACCAGCCCCGGAAGATGAAAGGGAGATGTCCGAAGTAGAAATATACACGCCTGATGAGTTTTCCGAGAGGATCAATGACGATAAATGCGCTTTCGGCAATTATTATGTTCGTTTCATTATAATTATAATAACCCTATGACCATGACAAAAATAGCAAAACTTGTAGCAGTAAGTCTGCTTACACGAATCATCGTTGATGAAACAGATTCCGAAGAGGAGAATCTGGCTACTGCCAAGCCTCAATTTATCTGCTAAATCAACACGGACCTTGGAGATAACGTCGAATTTATCGAATAAGACACCGAATGTCCTTTCGATCCGGAAAAAGATTGAACATCCGGAAATCTATCGAAACGAGTTCATTAGATTTATGCATAATATAAACTCAGAGCATGGCTTCATTCAGCTATGCTTTTTTAATAACCAATAAACAAACAGACATATTAAAGATGAAAATAAAATCCAAATAAGTACAAGCA
>ERZ824473.1654-NODE-1654-length-30152-cov-3.904808_pt1 | contig 30152 bp, 26 predicted proteins | sample MGYA00519874_ERZ824473 | MGnify/ENA primary metagenome ERZ824473 (study PRJEB31778, sample SAMEA3449151) | human gut metagenome | biome: human gut; feature: human-associated habitat; material: faeces | place: United Kingdom | collected 2010/2012 ... | reverse complement strand
GCCCCTTGCGTCGCGCCATCCAGCGCATGCTGGAGGATCCGCTGTCCGAGCAGATTCTCGAGGGCCGCTGGACAAGCGGTTCGGTGGTGGACGTCACCGTGTCCGAGGACGGCGAGGAGCTGGTGTTCTCCGAGGGAACCGGTTCCATTCCGGCGCCCCGCAAGCGCGACTCCATCGCCCGTGACGCCGAGCTTTTGCTGACGAACTACGACCTGGGCCACGCCGGCGTGGGAAGTGGCCGCGGCGCCGGCACCCCCGCCGGTTCCCTGGCGGGAGGGGAATAGGGTCGTTTTCGGCTACCGGCGCTTGCCCGAGCGTATTGCCGGGCGGCCGCGATTTGCTCGGTGCACTTGTGGCTCGCCTCGCAGGCTGGGTCTTGACGAGCGCACTGCGCTCCGGTTGCGCAGCATGTGCGGATTTTGCTGTACGGCAGGAGGCTCTCCGGAGCCTCCTTTTTACGTGCTGGCGTTGCCGTCCCAGCATTGCCGCCTCGGCGTTGTCTCGGCGCGCTGTTTCCGGAAACGCTTCGGTAAATGCCAGTTCGACCCCGAAATGGCCGACACTTCGCTTCAGAAAAGGGCCCCAATTCGGCCATTTCGCCCTTCAACTGGCATTTTTGCTCATGGTTGAAGGCCATTTCGCCCTTCAACTGGCATTCAGGTGAGAAAATTCGAAAATCCCTCTGATGGCTTATACTATAAGCAAGTATCAGAGCGTGCCCTCGTGGTCTTGCGCTCGAACGCCACGCTATCGCCATGGGAGGATTTATGCCGAACATCATCGATCCCGTCACCGAGCCCTCGGTTCTTCGCGAGCCGTCTTTTTGCATGGATGAGCTCGATTTCGATGCCCTGAGCTCGCCGCTTCTGCAGCTGCAGGGCAAAGTGGACAAAAAGCCCCAGACGGCGGCCATCATTCTGGCCGGTGGCACAGGGGAGCGCTTCGGCAAAGAAGGTGGCAAGCAGCTGGTGGAGATTGCCGGCAAGCCCATCCTCACGTGGTCGGCCGAGGCTTTCGACGCGGTAGGCGATGTGGGGCTCATCGTCATCGTGTGCCCCGAGGAGCGCATGCACGAGTACTTGTCCCGCGCCATCGACCCGTTTCCCTTCGTCACGCCCGTGGTGCTCGCGCCCTCGGGGGCCATTCGTCAGGAGTCGGCGTTTTCGGGGCTCGAGATGGTGGGCGACGAGTACGAGTACGTGGTGCTGCACGATGGCGCCCGACCGCTCGTGTCGCCGGATCTCATCGAGCACACCATCAACATGGTGAAGGGCAACTTCGATGCCGACGGCGCCATTGTGGCACATCCGGCGGTGGATACGCTGAAGGTCGTGGAAGACGGCGTGGTGGTGGGCACCCCCGACCGGTCGGTGTTCTGGAATGCCCAGACGCCCCAGGTCTTCCGTGCGGGCATCTACCGCCGCGCCCATGCGAGCGCGCTGTCCGACGGCTTCGTGGGAACCGACGACTCGTCGCTCATCGAGCGGCTTGGCGGCAAAGTGCTGATCGTGGAAGGGAAGCGCGACAACATCAAGCTTACGGTGCCCGAGGACTACGTGCTTCTCGCCAGCGCCGTCCGCACCATGCTTTTGAACTCCGAGCATCGGTAGCGGTCGACGAAGGGGCCGAGAGGGAAGTGAGAAGGGTTCTCAAAGGCGTCATGCATGATGGAGGAAGGCGGAAGGAGCCTGAATGAACGATCTGCACAATCTTCGGACGGGGCTGGGGATGGATGTACACGCCTTCGCGCCGGGCCGCAAGCTTATTTTGGGCGGGGTGGACATCCCGCACCATCAGGGGCTCGACGGGCATTCCGACGCTGACGTGCTGGCCCACGCCATCTCCGATGCGCTGCTCGGTGCGGTGCGCGGCGGCGACATCGGGAAGCTGTTCCCCGACACCGACCCGGCCTACAAGGATGCCGACTCGCTCAAGCTGCTCGCTGAGGTGGCTCGCTTCGTGCGCGAGCGTGGTTTCGAGATCATCGACGTGGACAGCGTCATCGCCGCCCAGGCCCCGAAGCTTTCTCCCTACCGCGAGGCTATGCGCGAGAACCTGGCAGCGGCCATGGGAGTGCCCGTGGAAAACGTCGGCGTAAAGGCCACCACCACCGAGCACTTGGGCCACGAGGGTCGCGAAGAAGGCATCACCGCCTACGCCACCTGCCTCGTGTGCCGCATTTAACGACCATCAGAACCTAACCTGAACCTTCGACTACGCACCGGAGAAGGCGGCCTTCTACGTCCTGCGCGTCCGCTGGGTGAGCGACGTCGGCGAGGTGAGCCCCGCGAGCGTCTTCGCTGAGCTGCAGGCGGGCGAGTGGGAAGACGCTCGCTCGGCCGCCTCGTTGCCGACACGACTGAAGCGCCAGCGCGAGCTGTGCAGCTTGACCCAGGAGGAGTTGGCTGAGCGATCGGGGATAAGCTTGCGCTCCATCCAAATGTACGAGCAGCGGCAGAAGAACACCAATCGCGCCTCCGCTGAGGCGGTCTACCGCCTCGCCTGCGCCTTGCGCTGCTCCATGGAAGGGCTGCTGCAGTTTTAGGTTGATTCTCGCAATCCCAAAATCTCTCCCAAGCGTCGCACATTTCTCCGCTCTCAAGCGTATTGTCTGTGAAAGGCCTTTTGTGGAAGGTGGCGACGGGATGGCAAGCTAGCGGCCGCGCTGCCGCCGCTTTCTCGACGGACGAGAAGGAAACCCGTGGACAACCGCCAGTACCGACAGATCGTCGACGACTACGCCGACATGGTGTACCGCATCGCGCTCAATCAGACGCGACGGGTGCCCGATGCCGAGGACGTGGTGCAGGCGGTGTTCTTGAAGCTCTACGAGAAACCGCCGGCGTGGCTTTGCGATAAGGCCGAGCGTGATAGCGGGCGCGCCATGGCGGCCGAGGTCGAGCGCGGAGCCGCCCGCGATGAGCATCTGCGCGCTTGGCTCATTCGCGTCACGGTGAACGAGTGCAAGAGCCTCTGGCGGAGTCTGTGGCGCCAGCGAGTGGAGCTGCGGGACATTCGCGACGGCGATGCCCCGCCCTTCGAGGAGCCCGCTTTCGCCGAGCCGGCTCACGAGGCGCTGTACGCGGCTTTGGGCACGCTGCCCGAAAAGTGCCGCATTGTCGTGCACCTGTTCTACTTCGAGGACATGGGCACCCGCGAGATCGCCGAGGTGCTGGGCATCAAGGAACCCACGGTGCGCACCCGGCTCGTCCGAGCAAGGAAGTTACTGAAACAGTCATTGAAGGAGGCGTGGGAAGATGAGCAACCAGAGCCAATACAAAGCCATGATGGGCGAGGTCCATGCCTCTGCTGACCTGATTGGAAAGGTTAAGGGCATTCCCATGGAGAAGACGAAGAAACGCACGACGGCTCTGAAATTCGCGACGGCCACCTGCGCGGCGCTGCTCGGAGTATTTGTGGTCACCAACGGTGTGTGCTACGCCGCCACGGGCGAGACCTGGGTGGAGAAGGCCACGGTCTACATCAACGGCGAGCCGGTGGAGCTGGACGTGCAGATGAGCCAGAACGGCGATACCACCGTGGCGGAGGTCAGCTACGAGGTGAACGATGAGAGCGGCGGCGCGGCGCAGATGACCATGATCTCGGAAGACGGCGACTTCGACGGCACGACCTTCGAGATCCACGACTACACGGTGGAAGGCGCCGAGGACGGTTCGCCGAACGCCGACGACATGGTGCTGGAATCTTCCGACGGCCATGTCATTCTGGCCCCCGAGGGCATCGAGCCCATCGACCTCACCGATGAGCTTGCCACCAACGGCGCCGCCACGGGCACCTACGAGAAGGACGGCGCTACCTACGTGTACCAGGTAAGCGGCGAGCCCGGCAACTGGCACGCCTCCGTGCATCTTGAGGGCGTCGACGCCGAAGCTTCCCCGTCCGCCGCTGCCGAGGCGCGATAGAGTTCCGATAGAGCGGTTGTAGAATTCCGCCGCGCATCGTGCGCGTCCCCTATAATCTCCCGCGCGGGCGCAGTCCCTGCGGGAGATTTTTGCGTGGAAGGAAGCGGTTATGGCGAGGTTGACGGAGCGGGCCTTCGAGAATGCAGTGGTGCGGCTGCGCGACGGCCAGGGCGCGTTGGGCCAAAGCGCGTTGGATGTGTTGCACGAGCAGCGGGAGGAACTGGCGAACCAGATGCTGGCGCGACTGGCCGGCAGCGATGAGTTCGCCGCTATGCTGGAACGCAACTTCGGACCTTACCGACGCCTCATGACCTATTACGAGTGCGCCATGATGGAGGTGGAGACGAAGTTCCGCGTGCTGGACGCCGAGTTCGGCCTGCAGCACGACCGCAACCCCATCGAGTCCATCAAGTCGCGCTTGAAAAGCACCGACAGTCTGGCGAAGAAGCTTGCCCGCAAAGGCTTCCCCATGTCGGTGGATTCCATCGAGGAGAACATCTTCGATGTTGCCGGCGTGCGCGTCGTCTGCACCTTCCCCGAAGATATGTTCTCCCTGGCCGAGTCGCTGCTCTCCCAGGATGACGTGCGACTTATCGAGCGGCGCGACTATGTGGCCTCCCCGAAACCGAGCGGGTACCGCAGTTTGCATCTCATTATCGAGGTGCCCATTTTCCTCGAGCGCGAGAAACGCTCGGTGAAGGTGGAAGTGCAGCTGCGCACCATCTCCATGAACTTTTGGGCATCGCTGGAGCATCAGCTGCGCTACAAGAAGGATCTTCCCGACGAAGAGGCCGCGGCGGTGGCCGCGGAGCTGGCCGATCTGGCCGAGACCGCCGCCGATCTAGATCGCCGCATGCAGGCGCTGCGCAACTACTTGGACGACGGGGAAGAGTAGGGGCAGACAGTGTTCGTGCTCACCTTGTAGCCTGAAAGTCTCGCACTCCATATCATTCCCGATCGGTAATAGAACCGCCCAAATTTCCTTTTCATTCCCGATCGGTAATGATATAGTTCTCGATCGGCAGATATTCCCGATAAGTAATGAGAGCATCATGCGCATTAACTCGATGAAGGTCCTGGGGCAAGCCATTCGTGCGCGTCGCAAAGAGCTCGGCTATTCGCAGCAAGAGATGGCCGAGTATTGCGGGTGCGGTACGCGCTTCGTTTCCGATCTGGAGAACGGCAAGGAGACCATTCAGTTTGGCAAGGCCCTCGTCGTCGCTTCCATGCTCGGGCTCGATCTGAGCATAGACGTGAGAGGGGGAGCGCGGTGAGTGACTTGCTCAGAGTGTATAAAGGGGGTGTCTTAGTTGGCGTTCTCGACAAGGGCGATGGCGAGCCGTTTTATGGCTTTACCTATGATGAGGCCTATCTGAAAATGTCATCTGCCATGCCGCTGTCCCTATCGTTGCCGCTTTCGGCTCGCCGCTACACAGGTCATGAGGCGATGCCGTTCTTTGAAGGCCTTCTTCCCGAAGGCGATGTTCGCGAGGCGGTGGCGCGGCAGTTCCACGTGTCGGCCCTGCGGCCCATGGAGCTCATTCGCGTGCTCGGCAAGGATTGCGCCGGCGATGTCGTTGTGTTGGGAGAGGACGATAGCTGCGATTTGCCGGAGGAGGCGGCTTACGTTCCGCTTCCCAACGCCCTTGAGGAAATCGCCCGCTACCCTTACGGCGCTATCTCCCGGCTTCGTGCGGAGTACCGCCTATCCCTTGCTGGTGGTCAGGAGAAGATTGCGCTTTTCCATGATGATCGCGCGTCTCTTGTCGAAGGCTGGTTTGCGCCATTGGCGGGAGCGCCGTCGAGCCATATTATCAAGCCCCAGGTAACCGATCGTTTTCCGTTTCTGGCCCTCAACGAGTTCATGTGCATGGAAGCAGCCCGGGCCATGGGGTTCGATGTTCCCGATGCGGCCATTGTCCCGGGCGAGCATCCTCTTTTCGTTGTCCGCCGTTACGATCGCGAAAGGGCGGAGGAATCCGGTGAAGGCGCACCCCAGATGTTACAGCGGGTGCACCAGGAAGACTTCTGCCAAGCTATCGGCCTCACTTCGGGGGAGAAGTACGAGACGCAAAAAACCCATCACGCTCAGGATATGGCAGCCATTTTGGTAGGCTATGCTGTATGCCCCATTGAGGCGCTCGGCGAGTTGTTCAGGAGAATCGCCCTGAACTACCTCATCGGAAACTGCGACGCGCATCTGAAGAACTACTCGCTCTTCATTCGCGAAGGTGCAGCGGTTTCTCTTGCTCCCGTCTACGACTTGGTGTGCGCGACGATCTACGACGGGCGCTTTGGGGGCGAGTTGAGTAAAAGCATGGGGGTTCGCATTGGCGATCACCTCAATATAGACAGGGTGACGCCCAGCGATTTCATCCTGCTTGCTCGGGATATGCGCCAGCCGAAGCGAGTAGCTACAACGATTCTTGAGGAATTGGCCGGTTCGTTGGAAGCAGCATTCGATGCGGCTGCTGCCGAATCGGCGAAGTTTGGCGCGAACAACGACGCCTACGCCATGGCGCAACGCATCGTAGAGGGCGCAGCCAAGCGCAAGGACGTCATGCTAAAGGCCGTTGGCTTGTTGAGCTGATGTTCGTGCTTTAATCGCCTGTGTCGCAAAGGTGAGGGTGCTTTCTTGCGCTACAATGGCTCTCATTCTGAATGAACGCCCGAAGGAGCTTTTATGATCAAGCTGTACGATACGCGCCGCCGCCAGAAGGTGGACTTCGAACCCGTCGAGCCCGGGAAGGTCTCCATGTACGTTTGCGGGCCGACGGTGTACAACCGCATCCACATCGGCAACGCGCGCACGTTCATCTCCTTCGATATGATCCGCCGCTACCTTGCTTGGCGCGGCTTCGACGTCACCTTCGTGCAGAACGTGACCGACGTTGACGACAAGATCATCCGCCGGGCTGCCGAGGAGGCGCGCACGGCCGCCGAAGTGGCCGAGGAGTACACGCGCCTGTTCATCGAGGACATGCACGCGGCCGGCGTGCAAGATCCGGACATCCGCCCGAAGGCCACCGAGGAGATCGGCACCATGATCGCGCTCATTGAGCGCTTGATAGAGCGCGGCCACGCCTACGTGTCGGAGGGCGACGTGTACTTCGACGTGCGCTCCTACCCGGGCTATGGCCAGCTTTCGGGCCGCGACGTGGACGAGGCCGAAAGCGGTCACCGCGAGCTGCGCGCCGACGGCCAGGGCCTGGAGGAGCGCAAGCGCGACGAGCTGGACTTCGCCCTGTGGAAGGCGGCCAAGCCCGGCGAGCCCGCGTGGGAATCGCCCTGGGGCCAGGGCCGTCCCGGTTGGCACATCGAGTGCTCGGCCATGTCCGAGAAGTACCTGGGACTGCCCTTCGACATCCACGGCGGCGGGGCCGACCTGGTGTTCCCGCACCACGAGAACGAGCGCGCCCAGTCCGAGTGCGCCTGCGACAGCACGTTCGCCAACTACTGGATGCATTCCGGTATGCTGCAGATCGCCAACGCCGAGACCGGCGAGACCGAGAAGATGTCGAAGTCGCTGAACAACTTCCTGCTGCTGCACGAGGTGCTGGAGCAGGTGCGTCCGGCGGCCCTGCGCATGCTCATGCTGCAGAGCCACTACCGCAGCCCCCTCGTGTTCGGCGAGCAGCGCATGAACGAGGCCGACGCGGCCCTCACGCGCATCGAGAACGCCGTGAAGGCCCTGGACTGGCTGCTGGAGACGGGCACGCCCCGCGGCGAGGCGGCCCTCGAGCCGGAGACGGCGGCGGAGGTGCTCGCGGCCACGTTGGATGCCGCGGCCCTTTCCGATCGCGTGGCCGTTCTGCGCGACGGTTTCACCGAGGCCATGGACGACGACTTCAACGCGCCGGCGGCCCTGGGCGAGATCTTCTCCTTCGTGAGCGACGTGAATGCGCTCGTGGCCGACGCGAAGACCCTTGCGGCCGAAGAGGCTGCTTCTGTGCGCGAGGCGCGCGACGCCATTGTGGAGCTCATGGACGTGCTCGGCATCGATGTGACGGCCGCCGAGGTGGGGGAGGCCTACCCCGTGGAAGTGGTGGCGCTCGCGGCCGATCTGGCTGGCTACGACGGCGACGACCCGGAGATCGCCGTGGCGCGCTTGCTCGAGGCCCGTGCGACGGCCCGCAAAGAGAAGAACTGGGCCGTGGCCGACGGCGTCCGCAACGGCCTGGCCGACCTCGGCTTTGTGATCGAGGACACCCCCCAGGGTGCCCGCGTGACGTTTGAGGGGTAGCTCGTTGGGAAAAATCGGCATGGAGCTTCTGGCGCCGGCGGGTGGCATGGAACAGCTGCGGGCCGCGGTGGCCTTTGGGGCCGATGCGGTGTATTTGGCAGCTGAGCGGTTCGGTATGCGAGCGCGGGCGGCGAACTTCCGCATGGACGAGATTCCCGCTGCTGTGGCCTTTGCTCACGAGCACGGCGTGAAGGTGCACGTCACCTGCAACATTCTCATGCACCCCGACGACATCGACGGGCTGCCGGCGTTCTTCCGCGCGCTGGACGCGGCCGGGGTGGACGCCTTCATCATCGGCGACCTCGGTGCCTTCGCTGTGGCCGGGGAGGTGTCGCCGCGGGTGGAGCGCCATGTGAGCACCCAGGCCTCGGTGGCCAATGCGGCTGCGGCCCGGGTGTGGCACTCTCTCGGCGCGAGCCGCGTGGTGTGCGCTCGCGAAATGTCGCTCACTGATATCGCCCGCCTGCGCCAGGACGCGCCGCCCGATCTGGAGATCGAGGCCTTCGCCCACGGCGCCATGTGCATGGCCGTCTCGGGCCGCTGCCTTATCAGCAGCTACCTCACCGGCCGCTCGGGCCACAAGGGTCCCTGCACCCAGCCCTGCCGCTGGAGCTACCAGCTGGGTGCTGCCGCGCCTACGGAGTTCGCAGCGGAAAAGCGCCCCACAGAATTCCTCCTAGAAGAGGAGAAGCGCCCTGGCGAGTTCTTCCCCATCGAAGAGGACGATCGCGGCACCTTCATCATGAACGCGAAGGACATGAACATGCTCGCGCATCTGCGGGCGCTAGCCGATGCGGGGGTGAATTCCATCAAGATCGAGGGCCGCAACAAGAAGGCGTTCTACGTGGCTACGGTCGTGGGCGCCTATCGCCGCGTGCTTGACGGCGAACCGCCCGATGAGGTGGCTGACGAGCTTCTGGCCGTCTCCCACCGCCCCTACGGCACGGGCTTCTACTTCTCCGAGGCGGAGCAGGCCCCCGCCTACGACGGCTACGAGCAGGAGACCATGCACGTGGCCGATGTGGTGGCGTCCTCCCTGCGTCATCCTGAGCGAAACGCGCAGCGCGAAGTCGAGGGATCTCCCGACGATCCGCAGTACCTGTACCTCCTGTGCCGCAACCGTTTCGCGGAAGGTGACGAGCTGGAAATCCTCGCGCCTCACGAGTCCAGCCGCCGACTCATTGTGCGCGATCTGCACTGGCTCAACACCTTCGGCCCCGACAATCACGACGAGGATGCCCCCGCCACGGTGGAGGAGGCCCTGTCCCGCGCCACTGCCACCGACTGGGAACCCGCCGCCGCGGCCAACCGCTCCTGCAACCTCTACCGTATCCTCGTGGAAAATGCTGCACTTCGCGCCTCCGACGGTTCGACTTCTGCCGCGTTTTCCGCCTCCAGCAATGCGGTATGCGATGAGCTCGCGCCCTCTGCGATCCCTGAAGGCTCCTTCCTCCGCAAACGCACCTTCCGCCGTTCCGCCCGGCACGAGGACAAGGAGAGGCTATGATCACCGTCGGCGATGTCATGAATATGAGGGCCTTCGACAGCATTTGGCTGGCGACTCCCTGCGACGGGGCGGCCGCGCGCGAGGTCACGGGCGTGGGCACCCTCGATCACGAGCCGTTCACGGGCGGCTACGAGGTGTTCACCCAGGGCGAATTCGTGTTCACCACGCTGGGTTTCGCCGGCGTGCACCCCGATCTGGCCGAAGAGGCGCTGCTTGCGCTCATCGAGTGCGGCGTGGCGGCGGTAGCCGTGAAGCCCGTGGTGCTGAAGGAACTGCCGGCCACGGTGGTGCAGGCCTCGGCCGCACGGGGCGTGCCCGTGTTCTTCTACGAGGGGCGCTACATGGAACGGGTCATCGCCGATCTCATGAACCTGCTCGACGACGATGCCGCCGAGTGGGAGCGCAACCACCTGATCGACCTCATTCTGGCGCCCTCCGACGAGCACGCCGTGCGCTCCACCTTCTTCACCATCGCAGGGGTCACGGGCGCCACCATTCAGTGTCTGGCCATACGTCCCGTCACCGACGACGGGGCATCGCTGCGCGCATTGCAGAAGGAGGTGGAAGGGGTGCTTACCGGCTATGGTGAGCGCTGGGACGATGTCGAGCGCACGTTTGTGTGCCGCTACCGCGAGATGCTTCTGGGGTTCGTCTCCTTCAAGAGGCCCCCGCTGAAGGCCATCGCCATCTCCGACGCCGACCTGGCGAAATGCATCGCCACGGCGGGGCCTTTGGTGTGCGGCATCAGCCAGGAGGTGAGCCTGGGGGAGGGGGATCTGGCGGTGCGGCAGGCCATGGCCGCCCTGCGCACGGCCGAGCGTGAGGACGCGGGCATCGTGCGGTGGACGACCCTGCGCTTCGACGCCTTCCGCGCGGCGGCCCGAAGCGACCGCCTGTACGCGCGTGCCGCCGACCTTCTGCGCTCGCTTCTGTTCGATTACGATGCTGAGCACGACGCCGACTTGGGTGCGACGGCCGAGGCGTTCGCTGCCGCCTATGGCGAGGTGAGCCGCACGGCCGAGGCGCTGTTCCAGCACCCAAACACCGTGCGCTACCGCCTGAAGAAGATAAAGGAGGTCCTCTCCGTGCAGGACGCGACCGACCGCGAACTGGCGGCGTTGCTCGCGCTGGCGTACCTGACATAGCTCGGCTCCCGCATCATTGGGGCTATCGGCGCGAGGGAGGGGGCATGCTGTTTCTTTCATCGTCGCGAAGCCGATCTTGCAGACGATAATCTTGTGCAACTGCACAAATAGAAGCGCACGGGTTCATCCGATCGACCAAACGATGACCTTTATCGTGGGCCTAAACTAGGCGCCGTCGAAAGGAGAACCATCATGAAACTGTTCAACGACCAGGCCGCAGCCGCCGTTGCTTCCCTTGATTCCGCCGACGCCGCCTACTGCGCCAAGCTGGAGCAGCGCTTCGCCCATATGGGCATAAGCTCAAAGGCAGCCTCCAGCGCCGTGCAATCGCTCGTCGAGGCCGATGCCGTGCCCCAGGTTGGCGTCTGGGCCGCCTTGCCCTCCGCGTTTAAGGGCCTTTTCCAGAAGAAAACCGAGGTGAAGCCTGTCGCCTCCGAGGCGTTCGAGGCTTCTCTGTCCGAAGCGCTCGCCTAGGTTCGTCGCAGCAGACGCCTCCGCTTCGCCGCATGGTGCCACCTCTTCGTCGGCCCCGTGCTGCCGCGCTTGCATCTGCCGCGTGCCCCTTGGCGTGCCGAGTCACCGACTCTCAAGCCTTGCCGGCTGCCAATTTCCCACCCAGGGCAGCCTCGGTTTTCCCCAAACGCAAAGCGACCCCGCCAAAGTCGGCGGGGTCGCTTCAGGTAAGTTCAAGTAAGTTCAGGTAAGTAAGAGTAGGTCGGGAGTTGGCGGAGGGGGCGCCGCGCGCAGTTCATTGAAGTGCATTAGGAAATGCCGGAACCCCCGACGAGCCCTGCACTTCAATGCTGTTTGAGCACGGCGCCCCCTCCGCCAACTCCCGACCGGACAACCAGGGTTAGTCTTCAACCTCGACGAGCTCGATGTCGAAGTTCAGGTCCTTTCCCGCCAGCTCGTGATTCATGTCGAAGGTGACGATGCCGTCTTCGATGGACTGTACGAACACGGGGAAGGGCTGGCCGCCCGGGCCCATCATGTAGACGGTCTGGCCGACGGGCAGCTGGTCGGCGTTGGGGATCTGATCCACGGGCACCTTCTGCACCATGGCGTCGTCGCGCTCGCCGTAGGCCTCGGCGGCGGGGATGTGCACGGTCTTCTTCTCGCCGACGGCCATGTCCTCCACGGCGGCGTCGAAGCCGGGGATCATCTGGCCGGCCATGCAGACAAACTCGATGGGCTCGCCGCGGTCCACGGACGAATCGAACTTGGTGCCGTCGTCCAGCGTGCCGGTGTAGTGAACCTTGACCTTCTTGCCTTTGTTGCTCATGAGAGCTCCTTTCCAAAAGATGTGCGCCTAAGTCTAGCGGAAGGGGGCGTGCGGGGCAGGGAAGGGGCGCAACCTGCTCCAAGTTGTCATAAACGGAGCTTTTTGCCTTTGGGATGGCTCCAGTGGGGGTATGATGAAAACAACAACGAAAAAGCTCAACTTTGTGCATATGCTCAAGAAAGAGCCGAATATATAAACGGGCAGAGAGGAAGGAAGTTTCTATGGGCTATCGAGCGGGAGTTGTGGGAGCGGCCGGTTTCGCCGGCATCGAGCTGGTGCGCCTGCTGTCGCGCCACCCCGAGTTCGACTTGGCGGCGGCGACTTCCGACGCGCTGGCGGGAACGCCCATTGCGAAGGCCTATCCCGCCTTCACCGGGGTAACCGATCTCGCGTTCTCCACCCACGAGGATACTGATTTCTCTGCCTTCGACGTGGTGTTTTTGGCAGTGCCCCATAAGGCGGCCATGGGCATGGCGCCCAACCTTATCGCCGCCGGTGTCACGGTCGTCGATCTGTCGGCCGACTTCCGCCTGAAGGATCCTGCTATCTACGAGAAATGGTACGCGCCCCACACCGCCACCGACCTTTTGGCCCAGGCCGCCTTCGGACTGCCCGAGCTCACGGGCGACGAGTTGGCCGCCGCGGCCGAGCGCCGCGCTGCCGGCGAGGCCGTGCTCGTGGGCTGCGCCGGCTGCTACCCGACGGCCACCTCGCTCGCTGCGGCGCCCGCTATCCGCGCGGGGCTCGTGGACGCGGCGGCGCCGGTGGTGGCCGATGCCGTCTCGGGCGTGACCGGCGCGGGCAAGAAGGCCACCGAGCGCACCCATTACTGCTTCGCCAACGAGAACCTGGAGGCCTACGGCGTGGGCACCCATCGCCACACCCCCGAGATCGAGCAGATCTTAGGGCTGGAGGGCCGGCTCGTGTTCACTCCGCATCTTGCCCCGCTCAACCGCGGACTGCTGTCCACGGTGACGCTGCCGCTGGCTTCGGGGGCTGCCCCCACTACCGAGGAGCTCGTGGAGCTGTATCGCGACTTCTACGCGGCAAGCCCGCTCGTGTCCGTCATGGACGCCGGCGTGCAGCCGCGCACGGCGTCGGTGGCGGGAACCTGCCGCGCCCAAGTGGGCGTGGCGGTGCACCCTGCCGGCATGATTGTGGCCACCGGTGCCATCGACAACCTGGGGAAGGGCGCGGCCGGTCAGGGCGTGCAGTGCGCCAACATCGTGTTCGGCCTGCCCGAGACTTGCGGTTTGGAAGAGATCGCCAACCCCGTGTAGGACTGGAAGGGGACGAGGGCCGTGTCGGCGCCGTCCCGTGGGAAAGAGAGGACCTATGACCGAGAACGACACTTTCGCTTTCGATCCCGAGGGCAACGCGGCCAGCGCGCTCGGCTTTTTCGCCGTGGGCGTACACGCGGGCTTTAGGGCCGATCCTGAGCGTCTCGACATGGCGCTCGTCGTGGCCGACGAGCCCTGTGCGGCGGCGGCCACCTTCACGACCAATGTGTTCTGCGCGGCGCCCGTGCGCGTGTCCCGCGAGCACCTGAACGAAGGAGGCGCCGGATCTCCCGCCTACGGGTGCGCCCGGGCCGTCGTCGTCAACTCTGGCATCGCGAACGCCGCCACGGGCGAGATCGGTTTGGAAAACGCCCGCAAGACCGCCAAGCTCGTCGGTGAGGCCGTGGGCTGCCCGGCCGACGAGGTGCTCGTGGCCTCTACAGGCGTCATCGGCCAGCACCTGCGCCTTGCGCCCTTCGCGGAGGGCGTGCCGGCGGCGCTTGCGGCCATGGCGAAAGTGGCCGACGATCTCGCCGGCCGCACATCCCAGGGCCTGACGGCGGCCCGCGCCATCATGACCACCGACACCTGCCCCAAGCACGGCTCGGTCAGCTTCTCCGGCGACGGCATCGGATACCCGGGCGTCACCTTCACGGTGGGCGGTATGTGCAAGGGCGCGGGCATGATCATGCCGAACATGGCCACTATGATCGCCGTCATCACCACGGATGTGCCCATCGCGGCGCCCGATCTGTCGCAGGCCCTCACGGCGGCGGTGAGCAAGAGCTTCAACAAGGTGACGGTGGACTCCGACACCTCCACCAACGACACCTGCTTCGCCCTGGCATCCGGTGCGGCGGCGCCCGACGGCCCCGCCTTCGCGCCGGGCACCCCGGCCTTCGACGCCTTCCAGCGCGCCCTCGATCAGCTTGCGACGACGCTCGCCCGCAAGATGGCCGCCGACGGCGAGGGGGCCACGCGCCTCATCACCGTCACCGTGCGTGGGGCCGCCACGGCTGACGACGCCGATGCGGCTGCTCGTACGGTGGCGAATTCGCCGCTCGTGAAGACCGCCGTCTACGGACACGATGCCAACTGGGGCCGTGTTGCCGCCGCCCTCGGACGGTCCGGTGCTCGTTTCAATCAGGAGGACGTGGATATCGATATACTGGGCCTGCCCGTGTGCCGTGCCGGTCTGGTGGTCGATTTCGACGAAGAAGAGGCCCTGCGGCGCTTCGAAGAACCCGAAGTGGCCATCGAGGTGGATCTGCACGCGGGGGAGGAGTCGGCCACGATGTGGACCTGCGACTTCTCGCACGAGTACGTGACGATCAATGGAGACTACCGCTCATGAAATACGCTAACGAAGCCCGTGCTGAGGGCGTGCCCGTACGCACCGGCGAGATCCTCTACGAGGCCATGCCATGGCTCAAGCAGGTGACGGGCAAGACCATCGTCATCAAGTACGGCGGCTCGGCCATGGAGAACCCCCAGCTGGCTGCCGAGGTCATGGCCGACATCGTGCTTTTGAAGATCTTGGGCGTGAACCCGGTGCTCGTCCATGGGGGCGGCAAGGCCATCAACCGCGCCTTCGCCAAGTTCGATCTGCCGGTGGAGTTTGTCGACGGCCAGCGCGTCACCACCGACGATGCCATGGATCTTGTGCGCATGGTGCTCACGGGCGAAGTGAACCAGCAGCTGGTGGAGGCCATGAACGCCCACGGCAACATGGGCGTGGGCGTCTCGGGAACCGACGCCGGCATCATCGTGGCCGAGCAGGCCGATCCGCGGCTGGGGCGTGTGGGCAAGATCACGCGCATCAACACGCCGCTCATCGAGGACTTGGTGGCCGACGACTACATTCCCATCATCGCCTCCATCGCCATTGGCGAGGACGGTGGCTGCTACAACGTGAACGCCGACGTCGCTGCCGGCTACATCGCCGCGGCCATCGGCGCCCACAAGATCATCTTCCTCACCGATGTGGACGGCCTCTACGAGAACTACCCCGACCCCGACTCGCTTATCGCCGAGATGTCGCTGGGGGAGGCCGAGGCCATGGTGCGCGGCGACAAGCTGGCCTCGGGCATGATTCCGAAGCTGGCGAGCTGCGTGCGCGCCCTCGATTCCGGTGTCAGCGCGGCCCATATCATCAACGGCACGGTGCCCCATGCGCTTCTGCTGGAAATGCTCACCGACTCCGGCATGGGAACCATGGTGGGCGGCCTCGCTTCCGCCCAGTTCCTGAACGTCTCGCCGGTGAGCAAATTCGCCGCCAAACTCATTGAAAACCGTTAGGAGCATCCCATGACTCTCGCCCGCGAAATGGCTTTGGAATCCGAATACGTGATGGGCACCTTCGCCCGCAAGCCCGTGGAATTCGTCGAAGGCCACGGCATGACGCTCATCGACGATGCCGGCAACGAGTACCTCGATTTCCTCTCCGGCATCGGTGTCTGCAGCCTCGGCCACTGCCACCCCTCCATCGTGCAGGCCGTGAGCGATCAGGCGGCCAAGCTCATCCACGTGAGCAACTACTACTACATCGAGCACCGCGGGGAAGTGGCCCAGCTGCTGTCGAACATGCTGAACGCCTACGTCGATGAGCCGAGCCCCGAGACGTGGAAGACCTTCTTCGCGAACTCCGGCGCCGAGGCCAACGAGTGCGCCATCAAGCTGGCGCGCCTGTACGCCCGTCGCCGCACGGAAGCCGCCGGCAAAGATGCCGAGCTGGCCCCGCGCCTCATCGTCACGCTGGCCAAGAGCTTTCACGGCCGCACCTTGGCGACGCTTGCGGCCACGGCCCAGCCGGCCAAGCAGGAGGCCTTCCAGCCGCTGCCGGCCGGGTTCACGGCCACGCCCATCAACGATGTGGAAGCGCTCGAGCGCCTGTTCGAGACCCAGGGCGACCGCATCTGCGCCGTCATGATCGAGTGCATCCAGGGCGAGAGCGGCGTACATCCCTGCACCGAGGAGTTCGTCGGCGCCATCCGCCGCCTCACCGAAGAGTACGGTGCGCTCATGATCTGCGACGAGGTGCAGAGCGGCATCTTCCGCACGGGGCTGCCCTACGGGTTCCAGAACTTCGGGGTGCTGCCCGACATCGTCACCATGGCCAAGGGCATCGCCTCTGGTGTGGTGGCCGGCGCCTGCGCGGCCAAAAGCTCCATCGCGGCGGCGTTCGCGCCGGGCGATCACGGCACCACCTTCGGCGGCTCGAACATCGCCATGGCCGCGGCCCACGTGACGCTGTCCACGCTGCTCGCCCCGGGTATGGGGGCGCAGATCGAGTCGGTCGGCGCCTACATGCGCGAGCGGCTGGCCCGACTGCCCCACGTGCAGGAGGTGCGCGGCTTCGGTCTCATGAACGGTATCGACCTCACCCATGAGGCGCCGTCGGCTCCCGATGTGGTGGCCGCCGGCCTGGAAGCGGGCCTCGTCCTGAACGCCACCGGCCCCCATACGCTGCGTTTCCTGCCCCCGCTCATCTGCACGGAAGCCGACGTGGACGTGCTGGTTCAGAAGCTGGAGCAGTTGCTGTAAAACGCCATCACATCGAGCCATCATCGAGCGACCCTTGCACAAAAAGCTTGGGTCGCTCTTGTATATAAGCGCACAATTTCCCAGGTAGAATAAGCAAATTTTTGTGCAACTGCACAGCACAGTGCACAATTAAATTGCGCCGTTTCCGCAAAAATTTTGAAATTCGGGGTTGACGACTCATAAATTAGGGCATAATGCCGTCAACCGCACAGCCGAGGGCTTACGGCGCAAGGCGCCAGGGCCCCATAACTCGGACGGCTGCGCGTACTTGAAAGGAATTGTCACGATGCAGGCAGCAGCTCTCATAGCTTCCAAGCACAGCGGAATCGCTGCTGCTGCCCCGTGCCCCCAGTTCCTCGCCACGGCTTACGTCGACCGACGCCGACGTACCTCTTCTCTGCGACGCCGACGCGCGTAGCAGATCTTTTCGCGCGCTCAGCGCACCGCCGCGCGGCCCCGCCCGGGTCCGCCAAAGGCCGTGGCCTCCCGAAGTTCCTCTTCGAAACCTCAAGCACCATCGCGCAGGAACCCTGCGCATCGTCCCAGACGCGACTTCACGCCACGCCTTTCCATCGCAAAGCGAGCCGGGCACCCCATAAGGAAACCCAAAAGCAGCTCCCGACACGAAAGGCAACTCCCATGACCACGACGAACTCATCCCTTCACGACGCCCCGCAGATCTCCGCCAAGCCGGCCCCCGGCGAGAAGGAACGGTGCGTGCTCGCCTACTCCGGCGGCCTCGACACCTCCGTGTGCATCAAATGGCTGCAAGAGGAATACGATCTCGACGTCATCGCCGTCGTGGGTGATCTCGGCCAGGAGCACGAGGGCCTCGAGGCCATCAAGGCCAAGGCGCTCGCCACCGGTGCCATCGGCTGCGCGGTCATCGACATGCGGAAGACCTTCGCCAACGAGTACCTCGCCTGCGCCATGGCCGCCAACGCCATGTACGAGAACAAGTACCCGCTCGTGAGCGCGCTCTCGCGGCCGCTCATCGCCAAGCACCTCGTGGCGGTGGCCCATCAGTTCGGCGCCAAGTACGTGGCCCATGGCTGCACGGGCAAGGGCAACGACCAGGTGCGCTTCGAGTCCTCGGTGCTCATGCTGGATCCGGCGCTCACCATCATCGCCCCGGTGCGCAACTGGGATCTCGGCTGCCGGGCCGACGAAATCGAGTGGGCGGCGGCCCATGGCGTGCCGGTGAAGGCCACGACCGACAAGCCCTATTCCATCGACGACAACCTGTGGGGCCGGGCCATCGAGTGCGGCGTGCTGGAGGATCCCTGGTGCGAGCCGCCGGCGGATATTTGGACGATGACGTGCGATCCGGCCTGCGCGCCCGACGAGCCCACCTACGTGGAAATCGAGTTCGATCAGGGCGTTCCCTGTGCGCTTGACGGCACTCCGATGAGCTTCCTCGACATCATCTACGCCATGAACGATATCGCCGGCACCAACGGCTACGGCCGCATCGATATGGTGGAGAACCGGCTCGTGGGCGTGAAGAGCCGCGAGTGCTACGAGGTGCCGGGCGGTCTGGCCCTCATCCAGGCTCACAAGGCCCTGGAGGATCTGTGCCTGGAGCGGGGCGTGCTGCACCACAAACTCGCCATCGAGCAGACCTGGGCCGAGCAGGTGTACAACGGCCTGTGGTTCTCGCCGCTGAAGGAGGCCTTCGACGCCTTCCTCGCCCACACCCAGCAATGCGTGTCCGGCACGGTGAAGCTGAAGTTCTTCAAGGGTTCCTGCACCGTGGTGGGACGCAAGAGCACCTACTCGCTGTATGATTTCGGCCTGGCCACCTACGATGCCGACGACGCTTTCGACCACCAGGCCGCCAAGGGCTTCATCGACATCCACGGCCTGTCCTGCAAGGTGTGGGCGAAAAACCGGCTCGCCACGGGCGCGCGCATGCCCTCCTACGACGACGTGAACCTCGCGAACACCGCTTACGGCAAGATGAGCGCCGTGGTGGAGGAAGCCGAGGAGATTCTGGAAGGCGCCGACGCCGTCACGGCCTAGGGACGCTCAACGAGCACGACAACGAGGGGAGCGGGCGGTCTTAAGGGCCGCCCGCCTGGCTTACCGATTTACCGAGGAGACACTATGGCACTGTGGTCTGGAAGATTCACCGAAGGCGCCGATGCCTTTACCCAGCGCTTCGGGGCGTCGCTGCCCGTGGATCAGCGACTCTACGCCGAGGACATCGCCGGCTCTATCGCCCATGCTAACATGCTGGCCGCCCAGGGCATCATCGCGACCGCCGATGCCGAAGCCATTGCGGAAGGGCTCCAGGGCATTCTGGCCGACATCACCTCCGGCGCGCTCACGTTCGACGTGATGGAAAGCGAGGACATCCACATGGCCATCGAGGCGGAGCTGACCCGCCGCGTGGGGGATGCCGGGGCGCGGCTGCACACGGGCCGCTCGCGCAACGACCAGGTGGCCACGGACACGCGCCTGTACGCCAAGCGTCGCGCCGGCGAGCTCATGGCCGCCAACGTCGCCCTGCGCGAGGCGCTCATCGCCCAGGCCGAAGCGAACTTCGACGTCATCCTGCCGGGCTACACGCACCTGCAGCATGCCCAGCCGGTGCTGTTCTCGCACCATATGCTCGCCTACGTGCAGATGCTCGCGCGCGATTACGAGCGCCTCGCCGCCGCCCGCGACGCCGCCGACGCGTGCCCCTTGGGAGCCGCCGCTTTGGCCGGAACCACCTACCCGCTCGACCGCTTCGCCACCGCAGAGGCGCTCGGCTTCGACCATCCCATCCCGAACTCGCTCGATGCTGTGTCCGACCGCGACTTCTTGCTCGACCTCATCTACGCCTGTAGCGTGTCGTGCTTGCACCTGTCGCGTTTGTGCGAGGAGATCGTGCTGTGGTCGTCGGCGGAGTTCGGCTTCATCACGCTGTCGGACGCCTACTCCACCGGTTCCTCTATCATGCCCCAGAAGAAGAATCCCGATTTCGCGGAGCTCATCCGCGGCAAGTCGGGCCGGGTCGTGGGCGATCTGGTGGCCCTCATGATGACGTTGAAGTCGCTGCCGCTTGCCTACAACAAGGATCTGCAGGAGGACAAGGAAGGCGCCATGGACGCCGCCGACACCCTGGAGGGCTGCTACGTATGCGCCGCCGGCATGATCGCCACCATGACGGTGAACGCCGACGCCATGGCCGCCCAAGCGAAGAAGGGATATCTGGCCGCGACGGATGTGGCCGATTACCTGGCCAAGAAGGGCCTGCCATTCCGTCGGGCCCACGAGATCGTGGGGCATCTGGTGCTTCTGTGCGACCAGCGCGGCTGCGATTTGGAAGACCTCACGCTGGACGATTTCAAGGCGGAGAGCGATCTTTTCGAATCCGATATCGTGGAATGCCTGAACCTGCCCGCCATCGTTGCCGCCCGCACCACCTTCGGCGGCACGGCCCCCGAAGCGGTGCGCACCCAGCTCGCCGCCGCCAAGGCGCAGCTGGAAGGTGCTTGCGCATAGCTCGCTTTCAAAGGGCTGAGGCTCGGCCTGTTCCATAGCTGCAAATAAGATGCTCGTGATTATTATAATCACGAGCATCTTACGTTCGGGGGGCAGACTGCTGCGCTGTCCTCTGTGCATTTCCTGGTGGCGGCTCCATCTTATGAACCCTCCATAACTCATTGGTAAAATGGCCAGACCTATAACTGATGGAGGTTAATTCGTGGGTTCTCGCGCAATGAAGGGCCGTAAGGGCACGAAAGTAAAGAATAAGAAGGTCATTGTCCTGTCGGTGTTGGGCCTCATGGTGGCCTTTATCGCGGCGGGCGTGTTCGGCGTGGTGACGCTGTGCAACTCCTGGCTGGAGGATCTGCCCGACTACCAGAACGCCGACGCTTACAACACGGCGCAGCCAACCATGGTTTACGCATCGGACGGCACGACGCTGCTCGCCGAGTTCCAGCTGGAGAATCGCGACCCGGTGGCTCTCGACCAGATTAGCGAGTACGTGCTGAAGGGCACCGTCGCCACCGAGGACGAGCGCTTCTACACCCACTCCGGCGTCGATTACCTCGGTGTGGCCCGCGCGCTCGTGAACAACCTCATGGGCGGCGAGCTGGAGGGCGCCTCCACCATCACTCAGCAGTTCGTGCGCAACACGATTCTTTCCGACGAGATGCGCGACATCTCCTTCAAGCGCAAGATCCGCGAGATGTACATTTCCCAGAAGCTGGAAGAGCAGTACTCCAAAGACGAGATCCTGCTCATGTACCTGAACACTATCAACTACGGTTCCGGTGCCTACGGTATCGAGGCCGCCGCCGAGCGCTACTTCTCCAAGGACGCGAAGGACCTCACGTTGAACGAGGCGGCCACGCTCGTGGGCATTCCCCAGTCGCCCACCTACAACAACCCCATCGATTATCCGGACAACTGCCTGAAGCGCCGCAACACCGTGCTCGACCGCATGGTGTCCAACGGGGTTATCACGGCGGAGGAGGCCGACGCGGTGAAGGCCGAGCCCATCGAGCTGAACCCCTCCGAGCCCTCCATGACGGGCATTCTGGCCTACCCCTACTTCACGAGCTACGTGCGCAACCAGCTGACCAACCCCGAGGGCAAGTACGCCTATTCCACCTCCGAGCTGTTCAAGGGCGGGTTGAAGGTGATCACGACGCTGGATATCGAGGCCCAGACCGCCGCCGAAGAGGCTACGGCCGAAAAGGAAGAGGAGGCCGGCGATCCCTTCGAGGTGGCCATGGCCGTTGTGAACCCCGAGAACGGCTACATCGACGCGCTGGTGGGCGGTCGCGATTACGAGAGCTCTCAGGTGAACATGGCCACGGGCGAGGGCGGCGCGGGCCGTCAGGCCGGATCGTCGTTCAAGCTGTTCACGCTTTTGGCGGCTATCAACGAGGGCATCGACCCGGAAACGCTCATCGATGCCGGCTACAAGGTTGATTTGGAGGGCGGCGAGCCTGTCTACAACAACGATAAGGCCGATTACGGCACGCGCACCATCAAGAGCGCTTTCGGCGTGTCGTCGAACACGGCGTTTATTCGCTTGCTTCTCTCCGTGGGCGTCGATAAGGTGATCGAGATGGCCCACGCCATGGGCATCACCTCCGATTTGCCGGCGGTGGCGGGCCTTACCCTGGGCATCGGTTCGGTCACGCCGCTCGAAATGGCTGACGCCTATGCCACGGTGGCCAACGGCGGCGTCCACTACGATCCGGAGTGCATCATCTCCATCGAGGACAAGAACGGCAACGTCATCGTGGACAACACCGACCCCACGGGCGAGCGGGTGTTCTCTCGCGAAGTGGCTCGGGCGGCGCTCGACTGCATGGAAGTGGTCATCGACAACGGCACTGGCAAGGCGGCTCGTCCCGATAACGGCCAGGAGGCCGGAGGCAAGACCGGTACCACCGACGACAAGAAGGACAGCTGGTTCTGCGGTGTGACCCCGCAGTACGCCGTGGCCATCTGGCTGGGTGACCGCTCCGACTATTCCGAGGCCCAGGCGACGACTACGACGGCGGCCAGCGTCTTCGGCGATTTCATCGACAAGATGATCTCCCCGACGCAGACGGTGAAGTTCTTCGAGGCGGAGAAGCCCGAGTACAAGAAGGATTACCGCGACGAGGACAACCATATCGGCGGCTACTACTCTTCCAAGAAAAAGAAGGACGACACCGAGGTGACCACGAAGCAGGATGACGAAGAGACGCCCGAGGGCGACGGCGACGAGAACGGCGGCAACGAAGGCGGAGGGGGCAACGAGGGCGGCGGCAACGCCGAGCCGACGCCGACACCGACGCCGGAGCCTACCCCGGAGCCCGAACCGACGCCGGAGCCGACACCGGAGCCGACGCCCGACCCAGCCCCGGACGGCGGTGGCGGCGAGGGTGCCTAAAGCAGCGTAGCCGCGACATAATTGTTGCGATACCGTGACGGCGGTACGGGCCCGGGGGCGCGGACTGCTATCATAGCGAACGAGAAACCAAAGCCTCGCTCGACGAGGCTGCCCTGAGCAAGCAACCGGTGCCTCAAGGCACCGAAGACGGGAGAAATCATGAGGAAACGTACCATCGCGCGGGTTTTGGCTGTGGCCCTTGGCGCGGCTTTGGCCCTCGGCACTCTTGCCGGTTGTCAGTCGCCGGCCACCGGAGCCACCGACCAGCAGCAGGCCAATCGCACCTACATGACCAAGGTCAACCAGGCGGTGGAGGAGCTGAACACGCGCCTCGGCGAATTCGACGAGGCGGTGGCTCAGGAGAGCGTCGTCAATATGCGCAACAAGGCCAACAGCGCCTTCGAGGCCATTGACGCTCTGGCGGCCATCGATACGCCGGACGCCATGAAAGACCTGCAGACGAACTACGTCGACGGCTGCAACAAGCTGAAGGATGCCCTGAACAGCTACATCGATTTGTACACGGAGATCAGCAGCGCAACCGAGGAGGCGCCCTTCGACTTCAGCGCCTACGACGGGCGCGTGAAGGAAATCCAAGACGCCTACAACGAGGGCATCGACAAACTGAAGGCCGCCGACGAAGAGGCTTTGAAGCTGAATGAAGACTAATCAAGTAGAACTGCTGGCGCCGGCCGGCAATATGGCGGCGCTGCATGCGGCGGTGGCTGGTGGGGCCGATGCGGTGTATCTGGGGCTCGAGACCTTCAATGCGCGGCGCGGGGCCGACAACTTCACCCTGGAGACGCTGCGGGAGGCCTGCGACTTCGCGCATCTGCGCGGGGTTTCCATCTACGTCACCATGAACACCATCATCCTGCCCGACGAGGTAGGGGAGGCCTTGGAATGCGTGCGCCAAGCTTACCGCGCCGGCGCCGATGGCTTCATCGTGCAGGACATCGGCCTGGCCGCGGAGATCTCCCGCACGCTCCCCGAAGCGTCGCTGCACCTTTCCACGCAGATGAACACCCACAACCTCGCCGGCGTGCGCGCGGCGGCCCGCTTAGGGGCCGAGCGCATTACGCTCGCCCGTGAGGTGTCGCTGGACGAGATCGCCCTTCTGTGCGCGGCGGCGGCCGAAGAGGGGATGGAAGTGGAGGTGTTCGCCCACGGCGCGTTGTGCGTGTGCTACTCGGGCCAGTGCTTCATGTCCTCCATGATCGGCGGCCGCTCGGCCAACCGGGGGATGTGCGCGCAAGCATGTCGACTTCCCTATGAGCTGCAGAACAAGGCTCTGCAGAAGAGCCTTCCCTCGCCGGGCGATCACTTGCTTTCGCCCCAGGATCTGTGCACGGTGGATCGCGTGGACGACCTCGTGGCCGCCGGCGTGGCGTCGCTTAAAATCGAGGGCCGCATGAAGTCGCCCGAGTACGTCTTCGCCGTGACCTCCGTCTACCGTAAAGCTCTCGATGCTGCTTTGGCGAAGGAGAACGCGGCTATCACCGATGCCGATCGCGACCGCCTCACCGACGCTTTCTCCCGCGGGTTTACCACGGCCTATCTGGACGGCAAACGCGGCAACGATATCATGAGTTACCAGCGTCCCAACAACCGCGGCCTGTTCCTCGGCCGCGTCGACGAGGTGCGCGATGGCGCTGCCTATTTGAAGAGCGCCCATGCCCTGACAGAAGGCGACGTCCTGGAGTTCTGGACGCGCAAGGGCAACGGCACGCTGACGCTGGGGCCGGTGCGCACCGACAAGAAGGGCCGCTACCATTTGCCGCTGGAAGGCAAAACGCGCACGGTGAAGGCCGGCGACCGCGTTTTCCGCGTCCGCAGTGCCGAGGCCGCCTTCGAAGACGACGCCCGTGAGCCCCGCGTGCCCCTCGTCGGCACCGCCACCCTCCACATCGGCGAGCCTCTTCGCATGGAATTCCACCCCGCCGCCGAGGCCGATATCGAAGGCGCTCCCCGCACCACCCTCGCCGTTGCCCGTCGCCTGCAAGCTGCCTTCCCCGATGGGGTTTCCGGTGTCGCCGAAGGCGCGCCCGTAGAGGCGGCTCGCACCCGCGCCGTCTCCTTCGACGACGTCGCCGCCCACATCGACCGCCTTGGCAACACGCCCTACCAGCTGGTGAACCTTACTATCGATATGGACGACGGCGTCGGCATCGGCTTCTCGGCCCTGCATGGCGTGCGCGCGGCGGCGCTGGACGTCCTCACCGAAGCGCTTACCGCCGAGGGCCACGGGCGCACTCTGCCCCGCACTACTCCGCGCGAGCCTCTGCCCGCAGCGCGTCCCACCGGCTGCCGCGTGGCCGTCACGGTCACGAACCCCGCTTGCGCTCGCGCCGCCAAGCGCGCCGGCGCGCACCTCATCTACGTGCCGGCTCTGAACTACCGGCGCGGCGAGGCGGTTATCGCCGGCCAGAAGAACGCCGCTGCCGAGCAGGCCGGCTACCCCAAGGGCTGCATTCCCATCATGCCTGTGGCCGATCACGAGGCCGTTGGCGGCGCGCGCGAAGCGGTCGTCGATGCCGACGTGTGGAAGTATGCTGCCGAGGGCAAGCCGCTTCTGGCCGAAAGCCTCGGTGCTATGGAACGGGCTTCCGAAGAGGGGGCGCTGCTCGATGTCGGCTCCCATGTGCCCATTACCAACGGGCTCTCGCTGGCTGTCGCTAGCGAGTTCGGGGCCGCGCGCGTGTGGCTCTCGCCGGAGCTCACGCTGCGGCAAATCGAAGAGGTTGCCAAAGATGCCCCGGTGGAGCTGGGCGTGCTGCTCATCGGCGCCCAGGAACTCATGGTCACCGAGCACTGCATGCTCATGAGCCAGGGCCCCTGCGACGAGAACTGCGCCGAATGCCCGCGTCGCAAGAGTCCCCACGTGCTGAAGGATCGCAAGGGCTACGAGTTCCCGGTCGTCACCGACGCCATGGGCCGCAGCCACCTCTACAACGCGGTGGAACTGGATATCGCCTCGTCGATGCCCGAGTTGCTCGCGGCTGGTATCTCCTCCTATATGGTGGACGCCACCCTCATGAACGCCGAGGAGACGGCCCACGCCGTGGGACGCGCCATTCGTGCCCTGCATGTGGCCCAAAACGACGGCAACGCCATCGCGAAGATGCCCAACACCACCTCCGGCCACCTCTACCGCGGCGTCTCGTAGCGGCTGTGCTAGAATTTCCAGCACTTGTATAAAGGTATCGCGATATTAAAGAAAAGCGGAGGCATCATGCTTACTCCTGAGGAACAACTGCACATTATCAAATCCGGTACGGCGCAGATCGTGCCCGAATCGGCGCTCCTGGAGAAGCTCAAGCGCGGCGTGCCGCTGAACGTGAAGCTCGGCGTCGACCCGACGGCCCCCGATATCCATCTGGGCCACGCGGTGCCCCTGCGCAAGCTGCGCCAGTTCCAGGATCTGGGGCATCAAGTGACGCTCATCATCGGCGACGGCACGGCGCTCATCGGCGACCCGTCCGGGCGCAACACCACGCGCCCGCAGCTCTCGCGCGAAAAGATCCAGGAGAACGCGCAGACTTATGTGGATCAGGCATTCAAGATCCTCGATCCCGAGAAGACCGTGCTGCGCTACAACTCCGAGTGGATTCTCGATTTGAACATGGAGTCGCTGCTGAAGCTTCTCGCGAACTTCACGGTGGCCCGCATCTTGGAGCGCGACGACTTCCACAACCGTTACACGTCGGGCCAGTCCATCAGCTTGCACGAGTTCCTCTACCCGGTCATGCAGGCCTACGACTCCGTGGTCATCAAGGCCGATGTGGAGCTCGGCGGCACCGACCAGCTGTTCAACCTGCTCGCCGGTCGCGAGCTCATGGAGAAGATGGGCATGGAGCCCCAGGTCTGCCTCACGCTGCCCTTGCTCGAGGGCACCGATGGCGTGAAGAAGATGTCGAAGAGCTACGGCAACTACATCGGGCTCACTGACGGGGCGGCCGACATGTTCGGTAAGGTCATGTCCATTCCCGACGAGCTCATGGTGAAGTACTACCGCCTCGCCTCCACCGAGGCTGTGGACGAAATCGACCGTATCGAGGCAGGGCTGGCTGCTGACGAGCTGCATCCCAACAAGGTGAAGCGCGCGCTCGCCCGCAACATCGTGGCCGCCTACTACGACGACGTGGCCGCCGAGGCCGCCGAGGCCGACTTCGACCTCAAGTTCAAGGAGCACGGCTTCCCGGCCGACGCCCCCATCTTCGCGCCCGATCTGACGCCGGATGAGAACGGCCTGGTATATGTGGCGAAGATTCTGGTAGATGCCGGCGTGGCTGGCACCGCCTCCGAGGCGCGTCGCCTTATCGACGGCGGCGGCGTGAAGGTCAACGGCGAGGCGCTTGCCCCCAAAGCCTACAACGTGGCTCCCGAGGTTCTCGCCGGCGCCGAGGTGCAGGTGGGGAAGAAGAAGTTCGTGCGCTTCGAGTAGCTTTTGAGGCCGGCGTAAGTGTGCTGAGGTTTGCCGGCTGAGTGCCAGCGGCGTTTTCCGCTTAGAGGAGTTTTTTCCAGAAATGAAAAAAGTTGCAAGGATTCGCGTGGCTGAATCGTGTTACTTGCAGAGACGGAAGAAAACTCAAGGAGGAACCTGAATTATGAAGAAGTCTACCTTCGTTGTTGTCGTGGTGCTCGCGTTGGCGCTTTGCGTGCCGGCGGTGGCTTTCGCCGCCCTTTCCCCGTCGTCGCCGATGGCGATCGGCTCCCGTTCGGCTGCGGCGACGTGTCCGAATTACGCCGACCGCAATGCCAACGGTGCGTGCGACCGGCATGAGAATGGTGCGTGCCCCGGCTACACTGATGCCGACGGCGATGGCGTCTGCGACAACTACCAAGACGGCGCGTGCTCTGGGTATGTGGATGCCGACGGCGACGGCATATGCGACAACTGCGCCGGTGCTGGAGCGAACTGCCCGGGCTACGTGGATGCCGACGGTGATGGCGTCTGCGACAACTACGGCAGCGGGAACGGCCAGGGTCATGGCCATGGCCGTCACCATGGCGGCGGTCACGGCTGCGCTCGCTAAACAAACCCTGCGAGTGCGTGAGATCTGCCCCTGACATAGAAGAGACTATGGCGCGTCATGGCGATACCGTGTGGCGCGTTTGCCTTACGGCGCTTTGTCGCCATGCGGATGCCGAGGACGCGTTCCAGAATTCATTTCTAAAATACGCACTCGCAGATGATGTTCAGTTTCGCGAAGAGGAACATCGCAAGGCGTGGTTGATTCGCGTTGCTTCGAACACGTGCCGCGATATGCGGCGGGCGGCTGCGAGTAAGAATGTGCCGCTTGATGAGACCTCATTCGAATCGCTCATGTCCCGCGATGAGGAGGCTCAGCCCGATTCGCGTGTGAAAGAAGTGCTCGATGCCATGAGCGACCTCGATGACCCTCCCCGCACTCCCGTGTATCTTGCCCTGTACGAGGGCTACACGGCTCCGGAGATCGCCTCGATGCTCGACGCCCCCGTGAATACCGTGTATTCCTGGATTGCCCGCGGCAAAAAGACGCTGAAGGAGGCCCTCTCATGACCGATCTTGAGCAGCGTATCCGTGAGGCCTACGATGCCCAGCATGCTTCCGATGAGCTTCGCGGACGCACGCTGGCCCTTCTCGAGGAAGAGCGGAAGAGGCGGCCGGACGCTCCTTCTGTTGAGGTGCATCGCGCCTCCCTGCGGCGTCGCCCGCGAGCGCGTGTCGTCACTGCTTGGGCCGCATGCCTTTTGCTTGCGCTGGCCCTCGTCGGTGCCTATGGCGTGTATCGTGCGCCGTCTGCTTTCGTGGACATTGAGGTGAATCCCTCTCTTGAGCTTACGGTTAATACGTTCGGTATCGTGATTGAAGCCGAAGCGCTCAATGATGACGGCGCTGTCGTGCTCGGCGCTGTTGATATGCTGAATCGCCCTTACGGCGACGTCATCGGCGCGCTGCTGTCGAGTGACGCATTCGGCTCTTATGCTGAGAAAGATGCGTTTATTGACGTCAACGTGGTTTCTGAGAACAATCGCTTGGGGGAGAGCCTTGTTGCTCAAAGCGACGAGGCGCTGTCCTCTGCATCCTGTGAACATGCTTGTCGCCGTGCCGATAGCGCCACTCGCGATGCGGCAGCTGCGGCGGGTTTGGGCGTTGGTCGCTATCAGGCTGCCCAAGAGCTGATGAGCCTCGGTCCCTCATACACGCTCGAGGAGTGTGCTTCTATGACTATGCGTCAGCTGCGTGATCGCATCGACGCATGCCACAGCGGCCAGGAGGGCGATTCCTACGAGGGCCACGGACATGGCCAAGGGGCTGGTAAGGGATATGGCCACGGCCGCCATGGCAATTAAACGAGGCGACGCATAACGTATTGCGACGGAGTTTCGGCTGTCTCAGGGGCCATTCGTGCGGATGAAAGATTTTTCAAATTCCCCCCTTGCGCGAAATCCCGGGAGCTGTATCATATGCGAGCTGCCTTTTTCGGAAGTGCGGAAGGCGGCGCCCCCGGCGGTCCGGGCGGCCCGTCGGGCGGGAAAGCGAAGTTGTCGAGATTTCGTGAACCGCTTGACGGGGGATGCGAGTCCCTGTAAAGTATTTCCTTGCGCCGCTCGCGAGGGCGGCGGGGCGGGAAGCCTCCCGCGGAACCTTGACAACCGGATACTGAGGATGGAATTCGAGAGACGGAACAAACGTCTTCTCGGATGTCAGACGGACATTCGAGAGAGCAAGCTTTAACTTTTTCCCTGTCAGGGGCCCGAGGCCCCGACGGAGAGTTTTAAAAACAGAATCACACTCACATGATCTGTCGGCGGCGGAGACGCCGCCTTCGAACGGAGAGTTTGATCCTGGCTCAGGATGAACGCTGGCGGCGTGCTTAACACATGCAAGTCGAACGATTAAGACGGCTTCGGCCGTGTATAGAGTGGCGAACGGGTGAGTAACACGTGACCAACCTGCCCCGCGCTCCGGGACAACCGCTGGAAACGGCGGCTAATACCGGATGCTCCGGGGAGGCCCCATGGCCTCCCCGGGAAAGCCTTGACGGCGCGGGATGGGGTCGCGGCCCATTAGGTAGACGGCGGGGTAACGGCCCACCGTGCCCGCGATGGGTAGCCGGACTGAGAGGTCGACCGGCCACATTGGGACTGAGATACGGCCCAGACTCCTACGGGAGGCAGCAGTGGGGAATTTTGCGCAATGGGGGGAACCCTGACGCAGCAACGCCGCGTGCGGGACGAAGGCCTTCGGGTTGTAAACCGCTTTCAGCAGGGAAGACATAGACGGTACCTGCAGAAGAAGCTCCGGCTAACTACGTGCCAGCAGCCGCGGTAATACGTAGGGGGCGAGCGTTATCCG